>ENA-OSET01000441-OSET01000441.1-sediment-metagenome-genome-assembly--contig:-NODE-441-length-46505-cov-30.107801_pt1 | contig 46505 bp, 41 predicted proteins | sample MGYA00237882_ERZ534229 | MGnify/ENA primary metagenome ERZ534229 (study PRJEB26408, sample SAMN06266212) | sediment metagenome | isolation source: Hudson Canyon methane seep mesocosm | place...
TGAGTAATCTTCGTTAAGTTATTAAAACTACCGAAAGTAATATAATCATTGCTAACGACGGGAGGTACCTCAGACGCAACAATTGTTTTATCGCCCTCAAAACACAAAAAACCGTCTTGTAGAAATAATAGCTTCTCCGTGTGTATCCGAGCATCGCTGGGAGGATCTGCTACTTCGTCAGTGATACGATAGTCTATCTGAGTAAGTCCAGTCGTATTGGGATACCCTAGCCAGGTTATCTGCATTGGCGCAGGCTTCTTTGCAAATAAGCTCAATTTATTGCCGCCAGTGTGCCCTGATAAATCAATTAAAACATCGATCTCATCTTTCTGAACTATGTCATAGAAATCATCAATCTGTAGCGAGGCGACATCTCGCCAATGCGTTACAAAAGATCGTAACTGCGATGTCACATGGTCCTCAATTTTCGACGTCGAATAGCAGTAGATTGAATATTCACCAATATTATGATTTTTGAAAAGCGGCAGAAGAAAAAAGGATACGGAATGAGCCCTGAAATCAGCAGAAACATATCCTATATTTCTAACCTTACTACCTGCCTTAAAGTTAGATTTGCACGTGGACTGAGGAGATATTCGAGATCCCCAATCTCTATGCGCAAAAAAAATGTCTTCTGCTGTAAGGTCCTTAAAATAATTCAGACACAGCAAATAGTTAGAGCCTGCGTTAGAGGTGCAATTTCCAGAAGCTATGGCTTGATGAAAATAGTCTTTAGCTTCATCCAAATACCCCAAATCTTTTTGCATAATAGCCAAATTATTAAGCGCATCTCCGAAGTCTGGATTAATCTTAACTGCTTGTTTGTAAGCTAAAATAGCGTCTTTATACTGACCTTGAGATTTATATATAACACCTAGATTGTTATACGCACTGTAAAAGTTGGGCTCATATTTTATGCATGCTCGGAAACTCAATATTGCCTCGCGGTTATCGCCATTTTTTTGATACGCCGCGCCGAGAAGGTTATGAATTCCGATATTTTTTGGCTCAGACTTAAGCCCCTTTTTTAAAGTTCTGATAGCCTCTTTGAGATGATTTTTATTTATCAGTACCGCACCAAGGATATAATTTGCATACGCATTTTTAGGATCAATCGACAAAGCTTGATTTGCCAAATTCTCAGCTAAACCCATTTTGTTCTGTTGAAGGGCAGTCACACCGCCCTGAATAATAGTATGAATCATTTTAAATAAGAGTATTGATCTGCAAGAGACCCAGAATGATATGTAAAAAGAGCGGCCGTTAAAATGAACCAATGCTCGTCTGCAAAAGCGCGCTTATAATAAATAAAAAAAAAGCCCTTTAAAAAGAGCTTTTTCAACGGGCTTACCTAGAGCAGGTCTAGATTGCCTGGCTAAGCATCAAAGGGATGCCTCAACACTATAGTTTCCATTCGATCTGGCCCCGTGGATACGATATCAATGGGCGCCTCAATCTTACTCTCCAGATACCGAATATAAGCGCGGGCATTCTCTGGTAGCGCTTCTAGAGTTTGAGTGCCCAAGGTGCTCTCAGTCCAACCCGGTAGCGTTTCGAATACAGGTTCAATATCTGCATAGCCTCTGCCGTCGAGGGGCGGACGACTCAATTCGTCACCCTCTTTTGTCTTGTAAGCAACGCATACTTTAATTTCTTCAAGACCGTCCAAAACATCAAGCTTGGTCAGACATATGCCCGACACAGAATTAATTTGTATGGCGTGGCGTAAGCCAACGGCATCAAACCAACCACAACGACGAGGACGCCCTGTGGTCGCGCCAAATTCATGGCCTTTCTTTGCTAAATGCGCACCATGCTCGTCAAACAATTCGGTTGGGAAGGGACCTGATCCCACGCGTGTCGTATACGCTTTAGTAATTCCCAAAATGTAGTCAAGATACATTGGCCCAAAACCGCTTCCGGTCGCCGTGCCGCCTGCTGTCGTGTTCGAAGACGTGACGAACGGATACGTACCATGGTCTATGTCTAGCAGAGAACCCTGAGCGCCCTCAAAAAGAATGTTATCGCCATTTTTACGGTACGTGTGCAGCGCATCCGTGACATCAATCGCCAACGGAAGCAGCTCCTTAGCCATTTCCAATGCGTCTTCCAAGGTCTTTTGATAATCTACTGGCTCGACCTTGTAGAAATTTTCTAGAACAAAATTATGGTAGGCCATAATCTCTTTTAGCTTTTCCGCGAAACTTTCTGGGCAAGCTAAATCACCTAAACGTAGCCCTCGACGTGCGACTTTATCTTCGTAAGCCGGCCCTATACCACGCCCGGTTGTGCCAATTTTTTGATCACCTTTGGCCACTTCACGCGCCTGGTCTAGCGCAACATGATAAGGCAGAATTAGCGGACAAGACAGGCTCAAACGTAAGCGTTCTTTCACGGGCACGTCTCGCGCTTCAAGCTCTTTCATCTCTTTTAGTAACGCATCTGGCGCCAAGACCACACCGTTGCCGATTAAACAGGTAACGTTATCACGTAAAATACCCGAAGGAATCAAGTGTAAAACAGTTTTTTCACCCTCAATAACCAAGGTATGGCCTGCATTATGTCCGCCTTGGAATCGAGCGACCGTAGCGACCTGATCTGTTAACAAGTCAACAATTTTACCTTTGCCTTCGTCACCCCACTGAGTGCCCAAAATGACAACGTTCTTACCCATAATTTTCTATCTCTCGCTAAACGTTTTCTTTATCCTTAAAGCTAAGCTTTTCCTAAAGCACTCACGTTTTGGCGTATTACAATGTTAAATGTCTTTAAGTACCCACTCGCCGCCATCATTGACTAGCGACTGGGTACAGCCTAAATCTTCACTTGTATCGTGCGCATTCAATGCTTGCACAACCCGCTTCGTCTTTCTTAAAACTTTAATCTTGTCCAGTAAACTTAAATCGTCACTCATCGGCGCAAACACACGCTGCATTGGAACATTTGATTGGTATTGATCTAGACGCACTAAGGTTTTTAAATCAGCACTAAAGCCTGTTGCCGGTCGCGATGCCCCAAAGTCTTTACCAATCGCATCGTAACGTCCACCTTTAGCAAGCGCGTATCCAAAACCCGGCGTATAAGCGCTGAACATGATGCCGGTATGATAGCTATAACCGCGCAATTCACAGAAATCATAGCCAAGATCAACCTCAGGAAAACGTTGTTGAATAGAGCTTGCAAAAGCTTGTAAAGCAGAAATAGCCTGGAAAGCCATATCGCAGGTCAAACTCTGAATGCGCGTTTTAATTGATTCGAGTGATTCAATACCACCACTTAACTTAGCAATATCGCGAATAATCTCAATAATCGGCGAACCATGTGTCTCAGCGAGTGCATCCAATTCGGGTATCGACTTACGATTTAACGCATCAAACACTTCTGCTTCTGTCGTCGCATTCAATTCAGCTGACTTAATCAATCCTTTATACACGCCCACATGTGCCAAATCGATATGTACCTGTTTTACCCCAGCCAACTTTAAGGTTTCCAACATTAACGACATCACTTCAAGGTCGGCCGCCACACTCGGCTCACCAAATAACTCGCAGCCAATCTGTTTTGGACTTCGATTGGTCATCGTGTGTGCTGGTCGCGTATGCAAAACAGTATCTGCATAGCACAAGCGACTGACACCGGTACTTTTCAGAAGATGTGAATCAATTCGTGCGACTTGCGGGGTAATGTCGGCGCGAACGCCCATCATTCGACCAGTTAACTGATCCGTCACCTTAAACGTTTTTAAATCGAGATTATTGCCCGTGCCTGTCAGCAAAGACTCGATAAACTCTATGAGCGGCGGTGCAACAAGTTCATAACCATAACTTGCATAGCTATCTAACATTGCACGCCGCATTTGTTCGAGAGTCCATGCATCCGGCGGTAATAACTCATCCACGCCATCAGGCAGCAACCAACGATCAGACAAACTCATAATCCACTCTTTTAACTCTTTAGCTTTGTATCAAAATCTTCCGCGTTACTGAATGACATATAGCAAAGCTGTTCCAATAAACATACTAGCGAACCCCATAATGCGCATAGATCGGCTATCCACCTCAGCTAATTGTGCGACCAGCTTTTTCCAGCGATTAGGATAGAGAAAAGGCAACATGCCCTCTAATATCAACATCAAACAAAACGCAGTGGTTAACTCTTGCCAAGCCATCATTCTCGCCCCATCAAATTGAAGGGCCACCTAAGACAAAGGTGGGCGATTTTACTCCTTAATCAAAGGGAACTAAAGCCCTTTCATAATAGATCGCATTTTCAGTATCAGATAAACTAAAAAGGCGACTGAATTTCTTCAGTCGCCTTTAATTGAACGAGCGTGACCTATTGCTTAGGCGTTACTGCCGAACTCGTTGTTTGCTTCATATACTTAAAGAAATCACTATCCGGCTTCAGCAATAAAACATCATCTTTTCCGGCAAATGTATCCGTGTATGCGCGCAAGCTTCGCGTAAAGGCGTAAAACTCTGGGTCTTTATTGAATGCGTCTGCGTAGGTTCCTGCCGCCACCGCATCACCCTCACCGCGAATTTGCTCTGCTTCTTTGTAAGCATTCGCTTCGATTACGGTTTGTTGCCGGTCTGCATCGGCACGAATTCCTTCCGCAAGCTCCTTGCCCTGCGAGCGGGTTTCACGTGCTTCTCGCTCGCGTTCCGTAGACATACGTCGATACACGTTTTTACTAAGGTCTTCAGGAAGATCGATTCCCTTCACCCGCACATCAAGAACTCGTATACCGAATTCAGACAGCGTCTGCTCGTTGAGCTTCTCGGTAATAACTGCCATTAGCTGATCCCGCTCACCTGACACGACTTCCGTTAAGCTACGCGCCGCAAATTCATCACGCAGACCTTTGTTAGTAGAGTTAGATAGCAGCGTTGTAGCCTGCCAACGATTGCCCGCTGTCGCTTTGTAGTACGCCTTCACGTCTTCAATCTTCCACTTGATAAACGAATCGACAATCACGAATTTCTTACCAACGGTGAGAAAACGCTCTGGTCGCGAGTCAAGCGTTAGAATACGCGCATCAAACTTACGTATGTTCTGAACAAACGGCAGTTTGAAATGAATACCCGGTTGAATATCAGTTTCCACAATTTCACCAAATTGTAGCTTGATACCTACCTGACGCTCATCGATCAAATACAAAGACGAGGAAATTAAACCGATAATCAATAATACGGCAACAATAGAAATAATAGACGTTTTTGACATCCTAACGCTCCTCTCGGTTGCTACGAGTGTTGCGTGACCGAATTTCTTCAATCACCTGATCTGCGATATCAGAAATGCTCTGATCATCCACGTTTCGCTGCACAGCACCCGCGCCAGCACCCGCTGTCAGCTTATCCAGAGGCAGATACAACATGTTATTACCACCATCTATATCCACTAAGATTTTGCTGCTTTTGCTGTATACCGAAGAAATCGCATCGATATATAGACGCTCACGCGTCACTTCCGGGGCTTTGTCATACTCGACTAAAAGCTTTTCAAATCTACTCGCCTCACCTTGTGCCGCCGCAACGACTTGGTCTCTATATGCGTTTGCTTCCTCAAGCATCCGCTGCGCCGTACCACGAGATTCTGGGATGACAGTATTAGCATACGCTTCCGCTTCGTTAACAAATCGCTCTTTATCTAGATTTGCTTTCTGAACATCGTCAAACGCCGCTTGAACGGCTGCTGGCGCTCGCGCTTCTTTCACGTTCACGATACTAACGTTAATACCCGTTTGGTATCGGTCCATATATTCTTGAAGACGAAGACGCGTATTGTCTGCTAGCAACGGACGACCATCGGTCATAATTGGGTTCAAGTCGGTGCTACCAACTTCATGACGAAGTGCCGACTCTGCTGAATGCTGTAAGCTTCGTTCTGGGTCTTCAACTCGCAACGCAAATGATACTGGGTCTGAGACCGTGTACTGAACATTCAATTCCACTTCAACAACGTTTTCGTCTTGCGTCAGCATCTCCTGCTTTAACTCGGCGTTCCGAACATTTGTGACGTTGACAGGAATAACGTTCTCGACAAGCGGAATAACAAATTGTAAACCCGGGTCAAGCGTCCGGCTATATTCCCCTAATTGCAGCACCACGCCGCGCTGCTGTTCGTCGATCGTAAAAACAGAGCGCCAAACTAGAAAAATGCCCAGCAAAACTAGCACAATCACAATAGCACCGCCGGCGCCTTGGCTGTCGCCTTTGTCACCGCCACCACTACTTTTACGTGAACCGCCAAACAAGCCATTCAGCTTATTCATGATTTGCTTCAATGCTTCGTCCAGATCAGGAGGCCCCTGATTACCGCCGCCTCGATTATTGTTACCCCAGGGGTCTTTACCGTTCTGGTTACCCGGTTCATTCCAGGCCATAGTTTACCTCGTTATATTATCAGTAGATGTTTTCTAAAGCGTGCGCCATAACATTTTCAATATCATGTCGCTGCAAATCCCAGTTATAAACAAGTTATAAGGGCGAACCCTTGCATTTCAAGCCAGCCATACTAGAGAGTGTCGCCGCACACAGCAAGTGTCTGGACGAACCTTTCAAGGTTTTAACCATTAGTCTCCTTGAAGATAAGCACCCACTTCAGCCAAGCCTTCTCGATAGGTCGTTTGCACCTGATAACCGAGCTCGCGCTTTGACTTCTCCATATCAATACGGTGACAAGAGCCAACTAGATTAAGTGCTTCGAAAGTTAACGGGGGCCGCATAGCGACGTTTAATAAACCAAAGCCCGTTTCGCCAACTTGCGCTAACGATTTTGCTAATAACCGAGGAATAGAGCGAGGTACGGGCGCATCACAAATCTTTGCCAAGTCGCTCATGTAACGCTTCCACGTAATACCCTCTTCATCAGCGGCATTATATATTTGGCCCTTTGCACCCGCAAAACGCGCAACCAGCCAAAGAATCTCCACGACATTATCGACATGCACCAAGCCCGCATCAAAATCGCCACCGCCAATTAAACACGGAATACCTCGACGCAACTCTGAGGACAACGTTTCTACCCATGGCTTGGATCCCGCTCCATAGACATTAGCGGGTCGAACCGTACGAATATCCAATCCCTGCTGCAAAAAGCTCTGAGCAAGACCCTCTTGCGCCTGCTTACACTTACTGTACGGCCCAAACGTGGCGCCCATCGACAACCCTTCGTGACAACGCTGCCTGTCAATTTGGTCACCATACACAACGATACTTGAGGCCAATACTACCGGACCGAGAAGCTCATATTCTGCCGCGCTCTCGAAAACGTGTCGCGTTCCCTCTACGGTCACTGCCCGATGCAGCGTTTCTTGCCCCCAATCGCCAACCATCGCAGCTAAATGAAAAATACTTTGGCAACCTTTCAATGCTAACTTAACATCGGCTTTGACCGTAATATCGCCCTGAATCCAATTAACAAGGTCGGAATCACACAAAGATTCTGGACAAGCAAGAAGGTCGAAAGCCACGACATTGACGCCCTCCTCTAAGAGGCGATTCATTAATCGCCGACCAATAAATCCGGCGGCACCCGTCACGAAAACAGGTTGCGGAATATTGTTCCATAATCTTGAACGAGTATCTTTTGGCATAAATCGTCTTTTTCAGCTCACTTGGTAATGTGCAAACACTTACCAAAGTTATTGGGCGGATTAGTTTAGTAAAGCGTAGAACTTCCCTTGCGCAACTTTTGCTTTTTACGGCCCAGCTTGCCAAGATAAGATGACAGCATATGCGAACCAGACGGGACAGCAGAGCCTAGTTTTGCGAGCCAAGCGCGACTTTCAGGGATCGCCAATTCGATGGGTTTTTTGGGCAGCACGCGTTCAAACACAGCGTGCTCAATATCAGTGACGGTTAGAGTATGACCACCCGAAAACGTCAACGCTGCTTCCTCATAATCTTCTTGCAAATCCAACATTGGTGTTTCAATAGCATCAGGACAAATCACCGTCACCGAGACGCCTCTCGGCTTTAACTCCTGCGCCATCGCCAAAGTGAACCCTCTTACCGCAAATTTTGACGCACTGTAAAGACTCAGGCCCGGCACAGGCGCTAAGCCCGCCAAAGACGCGATGTTGACGATATGCCCTGCACCGCGACCCGCCATATGCTCTGCAGCCAATTGACTCCCGTACATTAACCCTTTCACGTTAATATCGAAATGTCGATCTATCTGCTCGAATTCGAGATCCGCAACGTACCCAGGAAGCAAGTAGCCGGCCACATTGAAAAGAATATCAACCTTCTCCCATCCCGAAAGCACCTCGTTCCAAAGTGACTTCCATTGGCGACCCTGTCTAATATCTAGGCCTCTCACCCAAACCTGTTCTGGCGCCCAATCCTCACTGCTTGCCAAGCGCTGCAAAGCATCGAGGTTTATATCGGTTGCAATCACCCGATAGCCCTCCGCAATAAAGCGCTTCGTAAGCTGCAAACCCACGCCACTTGCGCTACCGGTTATGAACACAACTTGTTCTGATTTATCACCCATAAATGCTAGCCTATTGCGTGATTCGGCCGAATTCTAGCTCACCAAAGCTGAAAGTGGGCTTTAATCCAGGAAACCCCCAATAAGCACTCATCTCAGAGGAGGGAACAAAATTACAAAAATGCGGATTTTCTTTATTTGGTCCGGCTAAGGTCTTTTCTACGACCATAGAGATATATTGATCGAGCGAGTCCTCTAGCGTATTACCATTTAAGATGACTTCCATGCCGGTCGCTTTCGCATAATCGCGCACACCCGGTATCTCGGAGTGCTCTGGCGCATAACTGTCTGCTGCTACCCCGTTTTCAGAGCTCACCAGCAAACCTTCAGACGTATGCACAACAAGCGAGTGATTACCCTCTGTATGCCCAGGTGTCCTTACAAACGCAACGCCTTCACCAAGCTTCACACTTGATTTAAGTTTGATCACTTTATCTTCAGGCAGGCCATCAATACCATTCGGACAATACCAATCTTGCTGAGTTGGGAGTAACGCTGACGCTGACTCCCATTCTTGTTCCATAACCAGCAATTTCGCGTTGGGAAAGAAGCCCGGTGAAGAATCATCACCCAACCAACGACGTACATCTTGCGTATGCAAATGGTCATAAGAAATATAGTCTATTTGATCTGGCGTAATGCCTGCTTTTTCTAAAGCTTGCTCTACCGTGTTTTCAACTGGGGCCAAAAAAGAGTTCACCAATGGCGAAAACATACCGTATTTGGTAGTCAAACGCTTAAAATATGGGGTCTCGAGGCTCGCCTCAAAGTCCGAAGGCGAAAACAAGAGCGTTTTGACACCATCGGGACTTTTAAACTGAACAATGAACAGCCTATTTAATAAATGCATGTAAGGCGATTTCACCTTGTGAGCATTCAACAAACCATACTTAGTCGGATACGGCGCGCGAATTAAGTTTAGCGTTCTGTAGAAAGGCGCTTCACCATCAGATAATAGGCTTTCTCGCAGCTCTATCGCCGCCGCACGCGCCTGCTCTAAACGCATTTTCGGCAGAGAATGTATTCTTGCCTTGTCTATCGCATCAAGTGCCTTTATACCCAACGACTCTAGTAGTGTTTCACCGGTAAGCTTCTGTTCACTCATTGACCATGCTCCCAACTTTTATAAGTGTCACTTATTATTCTGGTCTCATAGATACCATAGCTATTCAAAAATACCAATCTAAGACCTGCGACCTGCAGGCTTTCTGACCGATAATGTCAACGGATCATTTTGTGAGGACAAAACATTACGGCATTGACTGACAACTGAGTTTGAGTATTAAGAAACCGTTTTCGATAAAAGACGGCGATAGCCTAGACGGCTTGAAACATTACTTCATCGGCGCTAATGTTCGCTCGTCGCAGTATTTTGTCATAATCGCTACGCTGCAATCGAATCTCTAGACAGGTATTTCCCTGCTCATCATACGCTTCAGACAATACCCATTTAGCCGCATACAAATCAGCTCTTAATTTAGACTGATCAGGCCTGAGGACGATACGCCAGTGGACAATTTCCTCACACAATAATTCGGCAATCGCATCGAACAAAAGTTCCACGCCTTCACCTGTGTTTGCAGACACCCAAACGCGCTCTGGTTTTCCTTCTTCATTTCTGTCAATGCGCGCCTCACGACCGTCAAGCAAATCCAACTTGTTGTAAACAAGCAACGTTGGGACTTCCTCCGCACCAATTTCAGCCAGCACCGTGTTTACCGATTCAATATTATCCAGGCGCCGGTCATCGTGGCAATCAATCACATGCAACAGCAAGGTAGCAGATATCGTTTCTTCTAACGTCGCACGAAAAGCATCGACCAATTTATGCGGTAAGTGCCTTATAAAACCTACTGTATCGACTAAAATACCGGGGCCTACGTCGGGTAGATCGATACGGCGCAGCGTTGGGTCAAGTGTGGCGAACAGTTGGTCAGCCGCATATACACCTGACTCGGTAATACGGTTAAAAAGCGTACTTTTACCCGCATTGGTATACCCTACCAGCGAAACAGTAGGCACTTCTGCTCGAGTTCGCGCACGACGCCCTTGATCTCGTTGCTTACGCACCTTTCCAAGCCGCGAGGTAATCGTTTTTATCCGGGCCCGTAAAAGTCGTCTATCTGTTTCGAGCTGCGTCTCACCTGGCCCTCTCAGACCGATCCCACCCTTTTGCCTCTCCAAATGCGTCCAACCTCGAATGAGACGGGTCGACATATATTCTAATTGCGCTAACTCAACCTGCAATTTACCTTCATGGGTGCGCGCTCTCTGAGCAAAAATATCCAAAATCACACCCGTACGGTCAATTACGCGAGTTTCTAACGCCGCCTCAACATTTCGTTGTTGACTGGGCGACAAGGCATGATTGAACAACACGACGTCGGCCTCATTGTTTTTCAACGCTAACTCGACTTCCTCGAGCTTGCCTGATCCGACAAAGTACTTAGGGCTTGGCTGGCTTCGCGAGCCTGTGATGAGTGCGACCGGATCTACGCCCGCTGAACGGACAAGTTCAAAAAACTCATCAGAATCTTCACGGTCATTTTCGGCGGGGAAATCAATATGAACGAGGATGGCACGTTCACCTGCATCGGGTCTATCAAACACAGGTAAACGTGAACAAAAGCGAGGACAAAAAAGGTGCCGCGGCGTTATGAATCAAATTATGTTACTACTTATTCGGTACTAAAAAATATGAACAAAGGCTGATAACGCTAGCCATTATTCTCCATTTCTTCGTTGGTTGGCATGCGCACGTTTCGCGCAGGAACGACCGTTGAAATTGCATGCTTATAGACCATTTGACTTACCGTGTTCTTCAAGAGAATCACAAACTGGTCAAAGGATTCGATTTGGCCTTGTAGTTTAATACCGTTCACAAGAAAGATAGATACTGGAATACGCTCTTTGCGCAGTGCGTTTAAGTACGGGTCTTGTAATGAATGGCCCTTCGACATTTTTTATCTCCTAGTGTAATAATTTTATGCACTTTTTTGGCAAGGCTTACAATTTAGCTTATACATACGTCAATTGTGGTAGAACGTATCTTTTTCAAGGCCTTATCCAATATATTTTTATTCCCTGTCTCGAGCCAGAGGGTGTCTGACCAAGCGCGCAGCCAAGTCAGTTGCCGCTTCGCCAACTGCCGCGTTGCGATAACCCCTCGCTCACTCATCTCAGCATAGGACAGATTTCCCGCTAAGTAATCCCACATTTGCCGATATCCGACGCTACGCATCGATGGCATCGTAGCATCAACGAGGCCAGAGTCATAAAGGCTTTTAACTTCTTGCTCAAACCCGCTTGCGAGCATCGATTCAAAGCGCTGCGCTATTCGCTCATGCAGCACAGACCGATCTCGAGGTGAAATCGCGAGATTTATCAAGCGATAAGGCACGGGAGGCAGTCCGTCTTTTGGATTAGTGTAATCGTCTTTATCGACATTTCCAGTTTCTTTTTGCTCAGCTTTGAGTGCCTGCTTAGCCCAATGCTCAGTCATGGTTGAACCACTGACCCGATAGACCTCCAAGGCTCGCTGAACCCTCTGTTGATCGGTCGGTTTAATGCGCTCGGCAGCCTTTGGATCCACTTTCGCTAATTCTTGATGAACGAATGGCCAACCATGTTTGTCAGCTAGCGCATTTATTTCTTCACGAACCCGCTTATCTGCTGCAGGCATCGCCGCGATACCTTCTTTCAGCACGCGAAAATACAGCATTGTCCCACCTACGCATAAAGGTATCTTGCCAGCGGCGGTAATCGCCTTCATTTCACGCAATGCATCTTTGTAAAATCTGGCCACCGAGTATGTTTCATGAGGCTCTAAAATATTAATTAAACGGTGCGGCGATTTGGCTAATTCTGCCGCATTGGGTTTTGCTGTGCCAATATTCATACCCTTATAAATCAGAGCAGAATCAACGCTCACAATTTCTACCGGCAAATGTTCTGTGAGTTTCATTGCCAAATCAGTTTTGCCTGAAGCTGTCGGCCCCATCAAAAAAATAGCAGGAGGCAGCAAATTTTTGCTCGCCATTTACTTAACGACCCCTCAAGAACAACTTATCTAACTCAACCATGGATAATGATGTCCACGTTGGTCGGCCATGATTACATTGCCCGCTGCGTTCAGTCACCTCCATATCACGCAATAAAGCATTCATCTCTTCTTGCGATAACTGACGGTTGGCGCGCACCGCACCATGGCACGCCATCGACGCCATCAATTCATTTGCTTTTTGATTCACCAAATCAGAGCGACCGTAAGCTGCCGTATCACTTAACAGGTCACGCACCAGCAACTCGACATCCACGTTTTGCAAAATAACAGGGACTTGCCGAATCACAATGCTTTCAGATCCGCCACGCTCGACCCCCAATCCAAAACGCATCAATTCATCCGCTAAATCTTCGGCTAGAAGCGCCTCTTTCTGACTCACAGAAATACTCATTGGCACTAACAGAGGCTGCGCTTTAATACCTGAACTGTAAAAATCATTTTTCATCCGCTCATAGGTAATACGCTCGTGAGCGGCATGCATATCAACAATTATCATGCCTTGTGCCGCCTGAGAAAGAATATACACACCATGCAACTGCGCAATGGCAAAGCCCAAGGGATACTGGCTGGGGTCTTTAAAGTCGAGCGCTGGGTTTACACTCTCTGGCGTTTCAAACACCGCTGACCGATCAACGGAGCCCTCCCCTACTGACGGCGCCCCTGGTTTTGACTGAACACCGTAAAGGCGGTTATATGCCTGAAGACTCTCGCTCACTTGATGCGCCGAAGCGGGTGATGAACCACTCCGGTCTGTGGGGTAAACGCTTGATAAACTTGGCGTAGCAGGCAATGGCATTGCAGCTTGCGAGCTAAACCCAGGCTGCGCGGCTAAGCCGCTTTGCGCATGGACGGTATCATTCTCCTGCATCCGCGATTCACTTGAACCCGGCATATATTCATCGGGTCGCAAATCAGCTAACGCTTTGTGTAAGCGTCTAAAAATAAAATCATGCACTAAACGCCCATCACGAAAGCGGACTTCATGCTTCGTGGGATGAACATTGACATCGACTAGCGCAGGGTCTAACTCAAGGTAGAGAACAAAGGCAGGGTGGCGACCGTGATAAAGCACATCTTTGTATGCTTGCTTGACCGCATGCGTCACCAACCTGTCGCGAATCACGCGACCGTTCACGTAGAAATATTGCAAATCAGCCTGACTACGTGAAAAAGTAGGTAACGCGACCCACCCCCATAGCTTTAAACCAGATGCGTCTGTATCTATTTCGACCGCATGCTCCATGAATGGCTTGCCACACAAGCTCGCAACCCGCTGCTCCTTGTCTCGCAAGGTAATAGCTTGACGCAAGGAGTGGACCGTTTTCCCATTGTGACTTAGCTCGAAACCCACATCAAAACGCCCTAGCGCTTGACGCTTTACGACCTCTTCTAAATGATTAAATTCAGTTTTTTCCGTACGCAGAAATTTACGTCGCGCCGGCGTATTAAAAAACAAATCACGCACATCAACACTTGTTCCTCTATTGTGCGCAGCAGGGCTTAATTTCGTTTGCATTTCACGCCCTTCGGTTTCCGCCTGCCAAGCTTGCTCTGCGCCCTCTATTTTTGAGGTCATTAACAGTCGTGATACCGAACTTATACTCGCTAAAGCTTCGCCTCGAAAACCCAATGTAGCAACCGCTTCTAGATCGTCTAACGTTGTAATTTTACTGGTAGCATGTCGACTTAGTGAGAGAGGCAAATCATCCTTTTCCATGCCAACGCCATCATCACGTATCAACATACGTTTCGTACCACCGGCCTCAACCAGGACGCTAATTTTTTTCCCGCCTGCGTCCAGAGCATTTTCAAGTAACTCTTTCACAACTGACGCGGGCCTCTCAACGACCTCACCCGCTGCAATTTGGTTAGCCAATCTTGGTGAAAGTTTTTGGATCTGTGTCATAAAGGGTAACGCGTTATATAAGTGAAACGGTCGGGAATGTTATCAGAAAATCCATCTATAAATCTCCAAGAGAGTGCAGCCAAAGCGTCTACATTGTCCAAGCCTTATCAACATCGAAGACCTGCCTAAATTCAGGACTTAGGGACGGTTAACCGCTGCCCCACATAGAGCCTGTCATTGTCTAGACGATTGGCGCTACGCAACGCTTTTAAACTTACCTCATTTTTACTGGCGATACGGGATAAGGTATCACCTTTGCGTACAACATAAGAGAAACTACCAACACTGTCCTGTTTTAACGCAATGAAACTCCCAGGTGGCGGGTTAGACGCGAAATAACCCGTAATACCACTGAAAATTGAATCGGCAATTTTACGTTGATATTTACGTGTATTGAGGCGCCTTGATTCCGCTGGATTAGAAATGAAACCGGTTTCAACCAAAATCGAAGGGATATCGGGCGATTTTAAAACAACAAACCCTGCTTGCTGGACATGACGCTTGTGCAAACGCGCTACGCTACCCAATGATCCGAGCACCTTGTCACCAACACTTAAGCTAGCTTTCAAGCTGGCTGTAGAAGACAAATCTAACAAAACGCCCGCCAGCATATCGTCTTTATCATCAATACTAACCCCGCCACCCCCGATTAAGTCAGCGGCGTTTTCTTTGCGCGCCAGCCACCGAGCAGCCTCACTCGTCGCACCGCGATTCGACAAAGCAAAGACCGAGGCGCCATTAGCTTGCGGTTTCGTAAAGGCATCCGCATGCACCGAAACAAGCAAATCTGCATTTTTTTTCCGAGCCAAGCTTGAGCGCTTCCGAAGTCCGACATAATAATCGCCAGAGCGGGTCAAATACGCCTTATAACCTTGTTTAGCGCCAATTTTAGCTTTGAGCTCTTTTGCAATTGCCAGCACCACATTCTTTTCTTTTACTCGGTTCGGACCGAGCGCTCCCGGGTCTTCTCCTCCATGTCCCGGATCGATCATCACCACAATATCGCGTTTTTTGCCAACGGTAGTTAACTGTTTTGCCGGTTTAGATTCGCGTTGCGGCGCCTTACCATAATGCAGGTCAAGAACAAGGCGATTTCCGTACTGATCATTGGGCTTAAGAACAAAGCTTTTCGGCCGAACTTTTTGCTTAAGATCAAGAACGATGCGTAAATCACTTCCATTGCGAGGCGCAGACCGGACCTTCTTTACCGGCGATGCAGAAAAATCCAAGCTCGCAAATGACGCATCCTTTTTCGCATTAACAATATCGAGCACTAGCCTATCTGGCTGAGTAAGCGTCAAAATACGATGTTCAACCCCAGCAGAAAGATCGAAAACAAGGCGCGAATTATCAGGCGCATTCCATAACCGCGCATTGGTAACACTCACTTGTTTCGCCAGCACAGGCGACGCGGTCAGCAACCCAAGTACGAGCAAAACCATTATTCTCGTCACCATTGCAAACCCGCTAAGTGAGCATTTCATCTGTTGTTAATTAGGTCGGTAGCAGATAAGTTCGATTGCAATAGCTGTTGAAAGCGAGGATTGGCTGTAATCAAAGCAGAACGCCCTTCGCCTTGAACATCTAAGCGCACTTCAAAAGTTGCGGGCGGAAAAATATGGGCAGCACGCTCGGGCCATTCCACGATACATAGCAATTTATCGACACACGTAGAATCAGGGCTAAAATAATCGCGAATCCCCATAAACTCTAATTCCTCTGGGTCGCCTAAGCGATATAGATCAAAATGATTCACCTGAATGTCAGCTAAGTCATAAGTTTCAACCAACGTATAAGTTGGCGACTTTACCGGCCCATTATATCCCGCCGCATTCAACACACCGCGCGTAAGCGTTGTTTTACCCATACCAAGATTACCGTATAACAACACCAGGCAAACTGACTCGGACGACTTAATAATCGTTTCGTAAAGTGCCTTACCGAAAGCCAACGTTTGCGATTCTGCATGTAATGATACATTCATAGGTACGGTTTAACTCAAGCCGATAGTGTTATACTAGCCCAACCTGCAGTAATAAATTAACTGATGGCTAACGCTCGATACCGGCAGGGATGCTTAGTTTTTAACTAAACACTATACTTGCAACAACGAGCTAACTGTTTCTGAAGCTTAGCAAAGCAATTTCACTTATTCCCTTAAAATCATGTTACCTAAGCCCTCAAATAGCCAAGTTAATCTCTCCGCGTTAAAAAGCGCGATTAGTGATGAAGCGCGACGCTTAGGTTTCCAACAAATGGGTATCTGTAATACTGACTTAGCGGAGCATGTAAACCGTTATCAAGCATGGTTAAATGAAGGCTACCATGCAGAGCTTTCCTACATGGCTCAACACGGTAGCAAACGCTGGCAGCCAGACGAGCTCATTGACGGCACTTTACGAGTGCTGTCGCTGCGTATGAATTACCTGCCGGACTCTACTGAAACTTTAGCAACACTTAATAATCCCGAAAAGGGCTACATCTCTCGATATACATTAGGGCGTGACTACCACAAGTTGATTCGCGCGCGCTTGAAAAAGCTAATTCACTTTATTCAAGCCACGGCCCTTGAATACGACTACCGAGCATTTGTTGATAGCGCTCCAGTGTTAGAACGAGCGATCGCCCAGCGAGCCGGCCTTGGGTGGTTCGGCAAAAACACCATGCTGATTAATCGATCGGCGGGGTCATGGTTTTTTCTCGGCGAAATATACACTAATCTACCGTTAGCGCTTGATGCACCCTATGAGGAAGAGCATTGTGGCAGCTGCACTGCTTGTTTAACAGACTGCCCCACGCAAGCATTCGTCGGGCCCTATGTGTTAGATGCAAAGCGCTGCATTTCGTACCTAACAATCGAATCTAAATCGGCAATACCAGAAGAGCTGAGACCATTAATGGGCAATCGCATCTTTGGTTGTGATGACTGTCAAATCGTATGCCCTTGGACAAAGTTTTCACAACCGACAAGCGAGCAAGATTTCAGCCCAAGGCATAATTTGGCGTCCCCGGACCTAATCGAACTCTTTGCCTGGGATGAAGCTACTTTTCTAAGCAAAACTGAAGGCTCAGCGATCCGCCGAACCGGATACGAGGGCTGGATAAGGAACATTGCGGTGGCGCTTGGCAATGCCCCCCATGACAACCATATTATTTGCGCCCTCAAAAATAAGCTTGGAACACTTTCAAGCTTGGTCGATGAGCATATTTTGTGGTCACTCAAACAGCAAAAAGAAAAGCAAACCAAAATCTAAGTATGTGGGTATACTCATTAATATTTTATTGCTTAGGGTGAGTAATGCTCCAACAGATACTCCTGCGGTGGGTTGCACTTTTTGCATTGACCGCAAGTTGCATCAGTGAAGTGCTAGCGAGCGAGGCCCTGACGCCTCTGCAAAACTTGGGACAAAGCCTCTATTTTGACACGAACTTTTCGCTCACTCGCACGCAGTCGTGTGCAACATGCCATAACCCGAGCTTCGCCTTTAGTGACCCTCGCGAAAATGCATTCCGCAAAGCAGCGTCAATAGGCGATGACAACAAGTCGGTCGGCGATAGAAATTCTCCAAGTATCGCCTACACGGCGATACAACCCCCATTACATAAATTAGAACCAAGCCTATACCGCGGCGGTTTTTTTTGGGATGGCCGCGCGAAATCGCTTGAAGAACAAGCCGGTGGGCCGCCATTTAATACCTCAGAAATGGGATTGAAGAATCCAGAGATGCTGCTGGAGCGCATCAAGGAAAACTCAGCCTACGTCGAGCAATTTACCACATTATTTGAGGCGAACAGCCTCGAAAACGGAGCAAATGCGTTAAACGCGTGGACGACAGCAGTTGCCGCGTTCGAAAGAACAAGCATTTTCGCCAGCTTCAGCTCAAAGTATGATCGCTACCTCGAGGGAAACTATAAGCCAACTCGCCAAGAGGAGTTAGGCATGACATTGTTTTTCTCGCAGCAATTTACAAACTGCGCAAGCTGCCACATGCTTAATAGCCGCCCGGCTAGCAAGCAGGAGCCGTTTTCTAGCTACGAATACCACAATATAGGTATCCCATCGAATCCGGAGCTTCGCACGGGCAATGGCCTAGGCAAAAACTACCAAGATGAGGGCCTATTTTACAACGCACTGATTGATGACGTGTCACAAAAAGGGCGGTTCAAAACGCCTAGCTTAAGGAATGTCGCGGTAACAGCGCCATATATGCACAACGGAGTATTCGAGGATCTTAGTACCGTTCTCGACTACTACAACAAGTTCAACAGCCGCAAAAAGAGCGCGAAGATAAATCCAGAGACCGGTCAGCCTTGGCGAGAGCCCGAAGTTGCTGAGAACATAAGCATTGAGCGCCTTGAACAAGGCCCGGCACTGAACAAGCAGCGTTTAAACGCACTTGAAGCATTTCTTAAAATGCTAACAGACGAACGGTATGAGCACCTTCTTTAATGCCCGGTATTTGAGGCTAACGCCCTCTATAACCGGCGGGTAATTAAATCGGTCAGATTGTTCGCTAATGCCTCGCTTGAGACGGGCTCTCCATGTGCCGGTATTAAGTCGCTAGGTGGAAACTTTTCTAAATGCTCAAGCACCCAAGTTTTAAAGGCCTGTTTATCTGTCAAGATAAAATACTTAATTACTTGGCTTATCTTTAATCCAGGCGCCGCACCTAATAACTTTTGCATTGCTCGCGCCAGTGGCTGCCTTGACAAGCGCTTGTAATTCAAAAAGCTGTCACAAGTAATCCATAGATGGGCATCACCTTCAGATTTTACGAACCATACGTCGCCCCCACGATGCCCAGCGGGAAATAACAAATGATAATTCTTAGGCAGATTAGGCTGCGTTTCTTCCAACGGTAAAATCTTTTTAATTCCTTTCTTGTTTAGTGCCGGAATAGCTTGTTGCGACGCAAACAAACGAGCTGAAGGGTATTTATCTAACCAAACCGGCACATCCATAAAATGATACGCGTTGGGCATCACTAGCGCTAAACCATCTCCCCCTTCCAAGCTATCTTGCTCAATAATTCTCGAAAAAGGGTCTAGCAATGAGGCACCTGGGCTAATTACCGTCCAGTTGCCATCGCCCGCATTTAAGGCAATGGAGTTAGACATAAAATTAGGGACCAAATATTGGCTCCAAAAGAGCTCATCGTGCCCTAAATAATTGATCCAAGTCTTTTCCACCTACGTTTCCTTTTTTTGTGTTCGTATTAATAATTATTATCATTTACAATAGCATTCACAATTTTCTTCATCCAATAACAGGAAGGCTTAAAAAAATGAATAAAACAAAGCTATTCATGCCAGTACTTGGCGTGTCACTCATCGCTGGCGCTATCGCAAGCGGCACTTCACAAACCGTCGATGCTGCCAGCAGCGCCACGCCTGCGGCCGTGCTTGAAAACTATCGCAGCCTTGCTGAACTTGAGTTTAGCGATGCGCTCGCACAGGCGAAAGCTTTAAACACAGCGATTGACGCTTTTCTCGCAGATCCAACTGAAAAAACACTCGCCTCAGCAAAAACAGCTTGGTTCGCGTCGCGAGTGCCCTACCAGCAAACAGAGGTATACCGTTTTGGTAATGCCTACGTGGATGAATGGGAAGGCAAAGTGAACGCATGGCCATTAGATGAAGGGCTAATCGATTACGTTGACGCCAGCTATGGTACCGAATCTGACGAAAACCCATACTACTCAGCGAATATTATCGCTAATCCTAAACTGACTATTGGCGGCAAAGAAGTCGATGCCACAACCATTGACAAAAAACTACTTGCTGAAACATTGCACGAAATCGATGAAGTAGAGTCAAATGTCGCAACAGGTTACCACGTTATTGAGTTTTTACTCTGGGGTCAGGATCTATACGGAACCAACCCAGGCGCCGGTGAGCGACCAGCAAGCGATTTCTCAACCACGAAGTGCACGGGTGGCAACTGTGATCGCCGTCGCGATTACCTCAAGGCCGCAACCGATTTGTTAATTGACGACCTAAATGACATCGTCGCTGCATGGGCGCCAGAGGGTGATGCAACGAAACAGTTGCAAGCGAAAGGCGACCAGGGCGGCTTGTCAACCATTCTCACTGGAATGGGAAGCTTAGCTTATGGCGAGCTCGCCGGTGAGCGTATTAAATTGGGGTTGATGCTTCACGATCCAGAAGAAGAGCATGATTGCTTCTCGGATAATACGCATTACTCACATTTTTATGACGCCGTTGGCATCAAAAATGTTTACATGGGCAGCTTTACAGATAGCCAAGGTAAAACTTCTTCAGGCGCCAGTCTTTCAGCTCTTATTGCAGCGATGAATGCTGATTTAGACCAAGAAATGAAGCAAAAACTTGACGCAACTGAAGCCGCTATGCAAGTAATGGTTGATTCAGCAAAGGCGGGAAGCCCAGTTGATGTATTGATCGGCGAAGGCAATACCAAAGGCAATCAAATTATTCAAAACGTGGTAGACGCGCTTGTTTCACAAACCAAAACCACTGAGAAAATTGTCGCGGCACTGAAACTTGAAGGTATTGACGTGGAAGGATCAGACAGCTTGGACAATCCAGAAGCGGTGTTCAACTAAACGTAATTGAAAAAGTAATACGACGACTCTAAGTTATTGTTAAATTGAGTCGGTTGGGGTGTTAGTGTCAGTACAGATAACTAACACCTCAATCCCCTTTCGAGACGCAAAATAAGCCGTATGGTTAAGCATTCCCAACTTGTCACATACCTCTTTATAGGCCTATTTTTTCTGATCAAAACCTCCGTCCTAGCGACCGATTTACACGCTAAAACCACCCCCGTAATTCCAAACGAACCCGACTATCTAAACACCGCTATCTTTCCAGTAGGTCCCCATAGTCCGGTGAGTACGAACAAACGCAGAGGGCGCCGCGCCCTGGCGCAACCCTCAGCCTTGCTCGACATAGAAACCGGCTTAGAATTTCGTGTCGGCCAAGCCATTTTTGAAAAGATATGGGTGTTTGCACCGTCTAGCACAACCGCGAGTGATGGCCTTGGGCCGCTATACAATGCTCGCGCTTGTTCACAATGCCACATTAACAGTGCCCGCGGCTTGGCTTACAACGAGGAAAAATTTGCAACGAACACCCCTCTTTCGCCAAGTCCGGCGTTAATAATTCGCTTACTCGGCTCAAATGGTCATCATAACGGCGACCCCGTATACGGTGCTCAAATACAGACCTTTGCCTACCCTGGCGGCGCTGCCGAAGCTGAGATTTCAGTTCGATATGAAGCATTGGCTAAAAAATTTACCGACGGGGAAGTCGTCTCGCTGTATAAACCGAGCTATATCATAGAAAATTTGCGCTATGGTGAACTCGATGAGCAGACTACTTTTTCACCTCGACTCGCGCCTGCCCTCGCGGGCTCTTCATTCCTAGAAACCATACCCGAACGCTCGATTCTGGAAAAGGCAGACCCCAACGACACGAATAAAGATGGTATCTCTGGGAAAGTATCTTGGATAAACAGCGATAGTAATACCCCAATGGTCGGCCGATTTGGCTGGAAAGCAGAACAAATTTCGTTAAGGACGCAAAATTTAGTCGCGCTAAATAACGATATCGGTATTAGTTCTTCCTTATTTCCGAATCATGCAGGGGATTGCACTCCTGCTCAGCAGGAATGCGTGCATCAGCCGCATGGTGCAGTGAAAACGTTACATGATGGCTTTGAAGCCTCTGAAACAATGAGCAATCTACTCGATCTCTATGTAAGCTATCTAAGCATTCCAAAACGCACCGTCGATGCAGGGGAAGAGCGCAAAGGCTTCAAGTTGTTTAAGCAACTCAATTGCGACGATTGCCATACGCCAAGCTATGCAGTCAATGATTCAAAAACAAAACTAAATGCTTTAAACAATGAACCTGATGCCAAACCAACTTATCGAATTTGGCCGTTTACTGATTTACTCTTACATGACATGGGGCCAGCATTGGCAGACCAGACATTTGCGAACAAAACAAGCGACGCCAAGCAAGCGCGTGAATGGAGAACACCACCGCTATGGGGTTTAGGTCTACATAAAAAAACCAGCGGCGCTATGCACTTATTGCACGATGGCCGGGCGCGATCAATTAGCGAAGCCATACTATGGCATGGTGGTGAAGCAAAAACTTCTCAACAGGCCTTCATGAGTCTTGAGAAACCCGAGCGCCAAGCGCTAATCGACTATTTGGAAACCTTATAAAGCGATGCGAATAATTAATAAACGTCTCAGTAAAATTTTGCTCATCAATTGTTTATTTGGTCTGTCTTCAAGTATTGTCATTGCGAAATCCGACTGGCGAAGTTTTAACACTTCTACCGCCACCAATCATGTGCTTCCGGCATACAAACGCCTTGCGCTGACCACCACAAGTATGTCCAGGGAAACAGGCGCTTTTTGCGAGAGTCCAACACTAAAAGCCCTGGTCGAAGTAAAACAAGAATTTGCCAGTGCGTTAAATGCCTGGCAAGCCATCCAACATATAAATTTCGGACCGGTTGAAACATTGTCTCGGCACGCGGCGATGGAATTCTGGCCTGATAAGAAAAATCATGTCAACAAACATCTAACGAAATTGGTAGCGACAAAGAACGATGACAAACTCATGCCAGCAAACTTCGTGCAGAATAGCATCGCGATAAGAGGCTTTCCTGCCATCGAACTTCTTATCTACAATAAGGATGCCTTACGACAACTGAGTGATGATACCTTTCGCTGTCAGGTACTTATCGCAATATCAGAGCATGTATCCTTAACCAGTCAAGCGCTTGAAAAAGAATGGGCTGCCATGCTCTCGCAATTTAGTGACCCCACCCAAGTCGACGGTTTTTTCGAAGATGACATAGATGCTGCCACGGCTTTACTGCGCACACTGGTCGAGCCACTTGAAGTGATTGAAGATCTTAAACTAAAACGTGCGTTAGGCAGCAATGTAAGTTATGCAAAACCGAAGCGGTTAGAATCTTGGCGAAGTGCACAGACCCTCAATAACCTGAAAACAAATTTGGCAAGCTTAGAGAGCCTATACGGTGGAGAAGCAGCGTCGAACCAGATTAGCGGCCTATCTGCATTGCTATCGCAAAAACAAGACCTGGCAATAAAAGCACAGTTTGCCGAGGTAAATAGAGACCTGAGTAGGCTCCCCAGTCCTTTGACGGAGCATATCAATAAAGCTGAAACTTATGCCGCCTTAAACGGGCTCCGAGAATCGATTCAATTGCTTCGTGAATCCATTGAAAAAAGCATCGCAAGCTTAGGCATCAACTTGGGCTTTAATAGTCGCGACGGCGACTAACTTGAATCGCCGCCAATTCAGCAAAGGTCTGCTTGCAATGAGTGCCAGCGGATCTTTAGGAAAAATCGGTTTGCTAGCCAGCCTAACGAATACTGCGAAAGGGGCGATGGAACCGAGGCAAAGGAGCAGCCTTTCTGCTACTTTTGCTTCTGCGGCCCAATCAAAAAATGGTGACTACCTTGCCGTACACAACGGCCTCCAGTTAAGCAAATTGCCTCAGCGCGCGCATCAAAGTATAGCCAGACCCAAGAGCGCAGAGCTGCTTGTTATCGGTCGACGCCCAGCTACTCAGATATGGGTTATTGATCGCGCTAGCGGCCAAATTAAAGATGAGATCCATAGTGAAGATGCACATCATTTTTATGGCCATGCCGTCTTTACCAATGACGGCAGATACCTTATTACAACCGAACAAAATATAGAAACCGGAGAAGGACTCCTGGGTGTTCGAGACGCATTCACTAAGTTCGATCTTATTCGCTATATTCCGTCTTTCGGGATTGGCCCACATGAGCTTAAATTGCATGAGGATAGTGACACTCTAATTGTTGCAAATGGTGGTATCAAAACGCACCCAAACTCGAGTCGAGACAAGCTAAATCTTGATACGATGCAGCCTTCGCTAGCCTATATTTCTCTCAAAAATGGCCAGTTAATAGAAAAAGTAAATCTGCCTGATGCGCTCCACAAACTCAGCATTCGCCATATCGATATTACCAATGATACCTGTGTTTTAGCGGTGCAAGACCAATCCGACACTGCGCTACCAACGCCCTTGGTTGCTTTGCATAAACGCGGGCACGCCATCAAGTTCTTAGATTGCTCACAAAACTGGCAGGCGTTGATGAAGGGCTATTGTGGCAGCGTTGCGATAGATAAAAGCAAACAATTTGCCTGTGTAACACACCCTAGAGGCAATTTAGTGAGCATCTGGTCTCTGCAAAGCAAAAAGGCTATTCACACCTTCCGTGCCAATGACGTATGCGGCGTATGTAGCAATAAAGAAAAAATATTTTATCTGTCTGCCGGTTCAGGGAAACTTTATGAATATACCGTGGGTGAACGCAAAGCCCATGTTATTGCCCAAACACCGTTCGCATGGGACAACCACCTCAATATAATTTAGCGCCTTGGGCGAGCAGCCGTTATACAAAAAAACGCTAGTTTTCAGGCATAAAAAAACCGCATTTCTGCACAATGAAATGCGGTTTTTAATATGAGCGCCGAGGCGCTACAAAACGCCCGTTGCAACGCCTACGGCATACAAGCCAGCCACTAATGCTACGGCAGGTCGAATTTCACTAAAACGTCCACTCAGCAACATAATGACGGCATGCGCGACAAAACCCAAGCCAATGCCGTGAGAAATTGAAAAGCCAAAAGGCATCATAATCGCACAGACCCAAGCAGGCGCCGCACTGCTCATGTCATTCCAATTGATATTACGCATATCAGCGGTCATCAAAAACCCTACGTATATCAAGGCCGGCGCTGTTGCATATGCGGGAATAAAATCTAACAATGGCGAGAAAAATAAAGCGATTAAAAACAGCACACCAACCGTTACAGCGGTAAGACCTGTTTTACCGCCTGCGGCGATGCCAGCACCAGATTCAACGTACGTCGTAACCGATGATACACCAATAACAGAGCCTGCTGCCGTCGCCGATGAATCAGACAACATGGCTTTACGCATGGCTGGGAAACGACCATTTTCATCTGTCATCCCCGCCTTCGATGCAGTCGCCATTAATGTGCCTGACGTATCAAATAAATCAACAAAGACAAACGCAAGAATCACTGAGATCATGGTTGCCTCGAGCACTCGACTAAAATCGAGTGATAGGAAAACCTCGCTCATAGAGGGTGGCATCGCGACCAAGCCATTAAACTGCGTTAAACCCATAAATGCAGCAATGATAGAGACTGCAATCACGCCTAGAAAAATTGAACCGGGGATTTTTTTATGGTCGAGTACAATTATTAATAAAAAACCAAGCCCCGCCAACAACGCGCCGGGCGCCGCTAAGTCACCCAAGCTAACCAATGTAGCCGGGTGGTCAACAATGATGCCTGCGTTCTTTAAACCGATAATGGTCAAGAACAGACCGATGCCTACGGTGATACCATGGCGTAAGCATGCAGGAATCGAGTTCAGAATCCATTCGCGGACTTTTAAAACAGACAATAAAAAGAACGCGACACCCGATACAAATACCGCCGCCAATGCTTGTTCCCATGTATAGCCCATACCGCCCACGACCGCGAACGCAAAAAACGCATTTAAACCCATACCCGGCGCTAGGCCAGCAGGAAAGTTTGCCCAAAACCCCATTAAGAAACAGCCTAATGCAGCGGCGACAGCCGTGGCGGTGAAAACAGCGGCTTTCGGCATTCCCGCGGCGCTCATGATGTCTGGATTGGCAAATAGAATATAGGCCATCGTTAAAAATGTGGTTAAGCCTGCTAATAACTCGACTTTAACACTCGTATTGTTCGCTTGAAGCTTAAACAGCTTTTCTAGCATTATTAGATCCTCACTAATTAGGCTACCCCGCATTATGTTGCAAGGCTGTTGGCTTTATCGCGCACAATTTACCTGTATGTATGCGAACAATCCAGCAACAAATACACTTTTATTGACCACTTAGTCATATTTAGTATTTTCTCGCTGAGTCGCTGTTAACATGATGATAGCAATTCACCTAATGTAGAGCGCAGGTTTAACGCCATACCAAAGCCATATGCTGGCTAGGTGCAGGATGTTTAGCGGAGAGGGATATAAGCTTGAGGTGGCGAAGACAACCAAAAAGAGGTCTTTAATCATCATGTGAAGAACTACGTTGGGTAAAATAACAATGGCCTTGCGCGTTGCAAAGCCATGTCGTACTAAATCATAGAAATATTTTGCGATTTAGAGGGATGTCACTGCCGATTTAAACGCCCTGACTTACTGCTGCGATTGCAAATAGTTAGGCAAACCGATCCGTCCGATGAGGCCCAACTGCTTTTCCAACCAGTAGGCATGGTCTTGCTCTGAGTCTTCTAACTGCTTCACTAATATCTTACGCGTTTCGTAGTCTTGCGCGTCTTCACATACAGCGATGCCGGCCTTCAGGTTTCTTACCGTTAGGTATTCATGCTGTAGGTCATTCTCTAACATTTCGGGCACATCTTTACCGACATTCAAGGGAAGACGCAGTGATAAGTTTGGCGTGCCCTCGAGGAACAAGATCCGGCGAATCATTTCATCGGCATGCTCTGTTTCCTCTTCGCGTTCATGATTGAGGCGCTCATATAGTTTGTTCAGGCCTAAATCTTCATACATGCGAGAGTGGATAAAATATTGATCTATCGCGGTCAGTTCGCTTTCTAACAGACCATTCAACATCTCAATAACTTTCTGACTACCTTTCATTTCGGGCTCCTAGCAACTAATCGTCATCACTCATCATGCTTTGTAAGAAATTTTCGATCGTAATTTTCTCGATCAAATCAAGCTGCGTTTCAGTCCAATCATAGTACTCTTCCTCGTCAGCCAAGATACTTTCGAGTATGTCGCGACTCACGTAATCAGCCGCGTCTTCGCATTGAGCAATTGCACTGCGCAAGGTATCAATACAAGCGGTTTCTAATTGCAGATCACATTCAAGCATCTCTTTTGGTTCTTCACCGATCAACAGCTTGCCAAGCTTTTGCAAGTTCGGAATGCCCTCTAAGAACAAGATACGTTCAATAATGGCGTCGGCGTGTTTCATATCTTTAATCGATTTTTTGTATGCTTTTTCGTTGAGCACTTCAAAGCCCCAGTTTTTGTGCATACGAGCGTGCAAGAAATACTGATTGATCGCGATTAACTCATCGCCTAGCACTGCATTGAGGGTTGCAAGAACCTGCTTATCGCCTTTCATATAGCCTCCGAACTATTAACTTTTTTCTACATTTTTTCGGAGTGTAGCCTAAAAAAAAAAACGATGACGAAACCGTTCTCAGCTGAAAATGAGAGTGTATATCACTTAGTTTTTTAACTAAATTAAGGACTTAAGAGAAAGATGATGAGCGATAGGTGTTGGTAGACACTTGGCAGAGACGCCAACCGACTATTTCGCTTCGTACGCTAAATTAAAGGCACTACTTTTTGCGGGTTGCGCTTGACGATCCCCAATCATGTCTTTTGCAAAGGATGCGCATTGACCACAGCAATTACCCAACCCTAATGAGTTGCGTAAGTCAGAGATATTATTGGCACCATTACTGAGTGCTTCATCTATGTCTCTGTCGCTTATGCCATTACATATACAAACTAGCATGAAAGTTTTACATCGTCTTTTGTTGTGAATGCATACGAATTATATTCGCATTTGAGAATACATATCAATTAATAATAGTTATTCCTGCTATTTTTTTACTTTATTTTATAAAATAACCGTACAATCCGTGCCGCAGTGTTCAGTCGTTTCTTTCTCCACTGACAGTCCAAGCGTGCAATAAGTTGTCAAACTAACCTACTTACCCCAATGAGGTTGATAACCAAGACAAATTGGCGATTCAACATAGAAAAGCGCATTAACGCGAGAGATAATATTTCCCATAAAACAGTTAAGTTGATTAAGTAATGGAACAAACCCTGTAAAATTGAGTCTACTTAGCATGTACAAACTTTATTATTATCATGCCCTTATTTAGCGTTCCGGAGTTATTCATGAGTTTAGTTTTGCCCATTCTTGTGGCGTGTCTTGCCTTAATGTCAATCGCCATATCACCGCGAGCAAAACTTACCGAAGGTTTTTTTGGCGGTTTGTCACCCGATGGCAAACTACCGGGGCTTTTGACCATGGTTCTGAGCCAAATCACTACGTGGATATTTGCTCGATCGCTACTAAACGCGGCGATTCTTGGGTTTTACTATGGGATTTGGGGGGCACTTGCGTATGCCGCATACTATTTATCGTTTCTAACGGGTGGTGCGATTATTGATTCGTTACGCTTTCGGCATGGCTATAACAGCATACAAGCATTCCTTTATGAACGCTTTGGCAGCTCAGGCACCAGTTGCTACAACTTTGTAATTGCGCTCAGATTATTAAGCGAAGTATTCGCAAACATTCTCGTTATCGGCATTCTATTTGGCGACTCAGGCAGCCAAGCATACACAATCGCCATCATGGCGTTTGCCTCAATTACCCTAATTTATTCAATGTTGGGCGGCTTACACGCGTCACTGCGCACCGACGTGGTTCAAATGGTTATCTTTGTTGCGGTGCTTATTGCACTAATGGCCAGTGCATTTAATGCAGACGTGATGACGTTCGTTAACCTATTATCCGTCGACTTTAATGCGTCTGAACCGGGCCCTATCTTGCTAGCTGTCGCGTTGTTACAAGTATGGAGTTACCCAATGCATGATCCGGTGATGATGGACCGTGGCTTTATTGCTGATCGCGCCACAACCAAAGCCAGTTTCTTACATGCGGCATGGATTAGTGTTCTGTGTATTACCGCTTTCGGCAGCTTAGGCGTGGTGGCCGGCGCACTCGGTCATGAAGGCGAAGCAATGACTGCCGTTCTCAGTCGCATTTTGGGCGATGTGCCAATGCTGCTATTCAACGCCGCCTTGGTAATTTCCGCCATGTCGACCCTAGATAGCGCGTTCTCCAGCGCATCCAAACTGGTTGCCGTCGATATGAAGGTGCTCAACCCAACGATTCGTAACGGTCGGCTGGTAATGGTTGCGTTTATGGGGTTGGGGTTAGCGATGGTTTTCTTAGGCAACAAAGATCTATTTAGTGCTGTTGCTGTGAGTGGCACGGCCTCAATGTATCTAGCGCCGGTTATCTTTTTCTCGCTCTGGGGGAATCAACGCGACATTCCAGTATGGGCCTATCTTTGCAGTTTTAGTTTTGCATTTTTCGGTGCCGTGCTTTATTTCACTGAGTCGTCAGGTTATACCCAATTCCTAGGAGATGCGCATAAATATACCAAGCTTCTTTGGATCTCTCTGAGCGTTTTAATCGGCGGAATTATTGCGTTTGCCCTCGGAATGCTCACGCGCACAAAAAAGCTTGCGCCATCGTCTTAATCATTTGTTTCTGCTTACCTGACCGGCTAAAAACGGCATACTGTGATGACCTTAATTAATGACCTGGGCACACTACACAAAGATCTGCTCATTTTTGGTGGCCCATATAGCAATTTACAAGCACTCGAAGCCATCAAAGCCTACGCAGACGCTCAGGCATTCGCTCCTGATCAAATTATCTGTACTGGTGATATAGCCGCGTACTGCGCGCAGCCAGAAGAATGTATACAACTCGTAAAAAACTGGGGCATTCACGTCGTAAAAGGCAATTGTGAAGAATCGCTGGCGGCGCAACAAGATGACTGCGGTTGCGGGTTTGAACAAGGCAGTGCCTGCGATGTGCTATCCCAGTCTTGGTATCGTTATGCCGCGCAGAACATTAGCCAAAATAGCGCTACTTGGATGCATACGCTTCCAGAGTATATTTATTTTACACTCGCAGACGTCCGGTTTTGCGCGCTTCACGGCAGCGCTAATTCGATAAACGAATTCATCTTTGCATCGCATCCGGCGCACACTATGCAAGCGCAAACAATTGCACTCGAGTGCGACATCGCACTCGGCGGCCATTGCGGCCTACCCTTTGGAAAACAACTCAGCTCAAAAAGTTATTGGCTCAATGCAGGCGTTATTGGTATGCCTGCAAATGATGGCGAAACCAGTACATGGTTCATGCGCATTGATAAAGAAGGTACAAGCCCTGTGGCCTCGTGGCATAGACTCGACTATGACCACCATAATGCGCAACAGGCCATGCACCATAATAAGCTTCCAGAAGCCTATTCGCAGAGCCTAGAAACCGGTTTATGGCCAAACATGGACGTATTACCGTCAGCCGAAAAGAATGCTCAAGGAAAAAGAATAGCGCTCAATTCAATGCGATTGGCGATTCAGAAATAAAGCATTCGGGCGAGCCAACCAACACAGCCATTAAATGCCAATATTTTTCATTGTATCGAGCAGATTCTTGAGTACAGCGCTCAACTGCGGGTGCTTTAATTCTGTCTCATTAAGAAACACCTCCAAAGACTCGACCAAACTCGGTTCAGGGGCTTCATCATCACCCAAGGTATGAATATGTCGCTCTAACGCACTCAGCAGTTGATCTTGCTGAGGGCTTTGCATATCGGATGCAAAGCGTTCGTTAATTTCACCAATTAGTGCTATCGCTTTTTCTTTCGGCATGGCAGCAATCCTCTCGGTTTGTATTGCTCTAGCCTAACGCTAGACAACGAATACATCCACAATTTCACTGCATTCTGCACAAAATTGCGCTATGTTTGAGCGCATAAAAAGTGTTTCAAACAATAATTAGAAAACGTGAACTGATGGATTCGTTAAGCCCAAACATTGAGCACAGCTCCCCTCACTATTTTAAAAAAATAGCGCAGTGTTTGCGTGAGGAACATATTGCTCAACCCACGCTGATCATCGATAAGCAAGCATTTGACCACAATTTAACGCTACTCTCGGCCCTGAGCAAAGGCTTGAAGTTCCGTCTTGTCGCGAAATCACTTCCGAGCTTAGCGTTGATAGATTATGTGCAAGGCTTTATGAACAGCCGGCAGGTCATGAGTTTCCATCTGCCGTTTATCAAACTGATCTGTCAAAGCCTACCCCAAGCGGACGTGCTGGTGGGCAAACCGATGACGGCCATAGGGGTCGAACAGTTTTATCGCTGGTATGAAACACAAACGATAGCGTTCCAACCTGCGCAGCAATTGCAATGGTTAGTTGACTCTCTTGATCGGCTCAAAGCATATGAAGCGATTGCTAAAAGCACCATACAACCCTTGCAAATTAATCTCGAAATTGACGTGGGACTGCATCGTGGCGGCATAACATGCTTGGAAGAATTCGAACAATGCCTGCTCTTTTTGCAACGCTCAGAGCACCTAAGCTTTTCCGGTTTAATGGGCTATGAGGCGCACATCCATAAAGTACCCAGCTTTCTTGGCGGGCCCAATAAGGCTGCAGAAAAAACCGCAGCGCGCTATGCACAATTTTTAGAAGTAATGGAGTTTATCGTTGGGAGCCGCGACCGTTATTGTATTAATACCGGTGGCAGCACCACGTTTAACCTTTATCAAGGCCGTGGACTAGCCAATGAGATTGCTTGCGGTTCCCTATTGCTAAAGCCTAGTGATTTCGACCTAGACGTGCTTAGAGAATTTAAACCGGCTTTATTTATCGCAACGCCTATTTTAAAAACCATAACCAAACCAGAGTTACCGGGTGTCGAAAAAATTAGCCCGCTATTAAGAACCTTGGGCGTCTTGCCGCAACGCGCTTGTTTTATTTATGGCGGAAATTGGATGGCGCGCCCAATTTACCCCAGACATAGCAAGTTATTTAACGCCTTCGGCCATTCAAGTAATCAAGAGATGTACACTTTGCCAAACAAGCCGATAGATGATGAAACATACTTATTTATGCGGCCGACACAAAGTGAAGCCTTGATGCTTGGGTTTGGAGACATTGCCATTTATGAGCACGGAAAAATTATTGACTGGTGGCCGGTCTTTAACGCAAGCTAATGCGCCTTATTTAGTTGCCTCAAAATAACATGTTTATCGCTTACTACCTGCTATTCCCTGCTCTACTGTGCTACCTATGTTTGAAATTTCCAGCCCTCGATCGTGTTGGTTTAGTGTTGCTTTGCTTTGCGATGGGTATTGTGGGATCAGTATTTTTCGATATATTGCCAAATTTAAATGGCACGACCGAAGCCGCTAGTGCATTGCAAACACAAATCAGTGAGGCAGCCATTGCCGTCGCGTTGCCGCTATTACTCTTTTCGATGGATTTTAACGCGGCGTTCAAACTTGCCAAATCATGTGCATTAGCAATGGCGCTTGCACTGCTTAGCATTGTAAGTTGCTGCATCATACTGAGCGTTGTGTTCGCGCCCTACCTAGAGCATACCTGGCAAGTCGCGGGTCTTGCTGTTGGGGCTTATACTGGCGGTGGGCCTAACATGGCAGCAATTCATAGCGCGATAGAGAGCCATCAAAGCATTTTTATAACAATGACCAGCTATGACATTTTACTCTCCGCCATTTATTTGCTTGTCGCGATTTCAATACTCAAGCCAATAGCCAGCCGCTTTCTAAGACCTTTCAACCCTGCCATAAATGACATCGAAAATGAGCGACAAGGCCATGCGGACAAGTTCGCGCATCTTGAGCGAGAAGGCGCGGCAGCCTACCTTAGCCTGTGTTCAAGGACGGGGCTCGTGAAGTGTATTCAGGCGCTTGGTCTCTCTGCTTTGGCTGTGTTGGCAAGTGTGGGTATCGCGGGCTTATTTCCAACCTCTATGCAATCAGCAGGCACCATCATTCTGATCACTACACTGGGTGCCGCAGCCTCATTTATCCCCACCGTGCGCAACCTCAAGCAAAGCTTTCATTTGGGCATGTATCTCATCCTTATTTTTTGTTTCACCATGGGTAACGCCACGGATATACGCTTATTTTTAACGCTTGATTTTACTCTTTTTAGCTTTATCGGAGCCCTGCTTATTGCCAGCTTAATTGTTCATGCATTGCTATGTAGGCTTTGTAAGATCGATGCTGACACCTACGTCATAAGCGCGTCGGCGGCAATAATGTCGGTGCCGTTTATGCCCGTTGTATCAAGCGCTATTAATAACCGAGCCCTTTTGGTGCCGGGTCTCGCTATCGCAATTGTTGGCTATGTATTAGGTAATTATTTAGGCATCGCCACTGCCTTGAGCTTGCGTGCATTACTTGGTCTGTAAACGCACAAAAAGTGAGGATTGTTAGTCTTTACCCTGCTCAAGTTGCCACGCTTCAATCGCTTCATCGGCGGCGCGAAACGCTTCTAAACCAGATGGCATGCCGCAATACACCGCAGAGTGCAGCAAGACTTCTTGAATTTCTTGCACCGTGCAACCGTTACGCAAAGCACCACGCACATGCCCTTTTAGCTCATTAGACGCTTTTAATGCGGCCAACGTAGCAATGGTTATCAAGCTGCGCGTTTGCCGAGTAAGCGTGCCACGCGCCCAGACTTCGCCCCACGCGTTTGCCGTTGCCAATTCTTGCATGGGCATCGTAAACTCGCTGGCATTATCGAGTGCTTTATCGACAAATGCGTCACTCATTACCTCTCTTCGTATTTTAAGCCCTGTATCAAATTTCTCGTTTCTACTCATCTAATTTACAGCCTCTTATCGAACGTATCGTGCGTAAGTAATTGAATTTCCAACATTATGGCTTGGTCTCGATAAACAATAAAGCAGCATACTCATAAGCGTATGCAACGCTTACAATTTCGATCAAAGCGCGATCACATGAGAAAAAAAGCAATGATAATTTGAGGCATCCATATGTACACCGCGTATAAAAATGTGGAGCCTGCTTATCGCTTAATGGTGATTAGCGAGCAATGAGCAAACTGAGTCTTCTGGGTAAAACCGGCGCCTCTTTAGTCTCCAAAAAGGGCAAATAATTATCATATGTAAAGTAGACGTGCCTTGGCCTATATTTCGTTTGAAACTCGAATAATAATTCTTCCTTGCCGACCTCTCTCATTCAAACGCTTCATAGCAAGGCTGTAATCTTCTAATTTATAGACGCGGTCACTAAATACTTTCAGCTTGCCTTCCGCTACCCAATTTGAGATTCGTGTTAACTGCGCATTGTTGCCTCTATCTACCATTAAATATTTGGTTTTTTTTGCGGTGAAGAGGCTACTTATAATATTGCTCAGATGTTGGTTGGGTTCAGCGGGTATGAATACGCCACGGGGTTTGAGTAGGTGTTGAATAGCCTTAAAACGCTTTAGATTTGATAAATCGAATAGTAGATCAAATTGTTGATCTAGCGCCTCAATTGGCAATTGATTGTAATCAACGATGTCATCTGCTCCGAGGCGTCTAAGAAATTCGTCTTGTTCTGAGCCAGCAACCGCTGTCACACTCGCGCCGAAGAGCTTTGCCAACTGGATAGCATAAACACCTAACCCTCCCGCCGCGCCATTAATCAACACTTTAGATCCTTTCGTCACACCCGCTAAGTTTTCTAAAGCCTCGAGACTCGTTAAAGCCCCTAATGGCAAAGCGGCCGCCTGTTCAAAGCTTAAACCAACCGGCATACAAGCCATATAATCTTCACATACACTGATTACTTCTTGATGCGTCTTTACCCCCTTTATCAGATTAACGTAACCAAAGACTTTATCCCCTTTTGTGAAATTTTGACCACTTTCTAAAACGATGCCTGAGAACTCAATACCTGTTTTTACCGGGTAATTCCCCCCTGATAATTTCAGTAATAAATCATATTTACCTTCTATGTTTTCAATATCCAATTTGTTCAACGATGCGCATACCACTTTGACGAGTAGTTCGTTGCGTTTAGCCGTGGGCTGATCAAGATCCTCTCTGAGACAGATACCTTTGTTTTCGACTACTAGTCCTTTCATATAAATTCCAATCTAATACGGCAATACTAGGTCGGATGACCTAATCTATGGAAAATATAGGTCGAGCGACCTATCATGTCAATATGGGGCCGATGATATGCTTGAAGGAAGACCGTGAAAAAAAATGCAAAAACAGAACAAATCCTTGATATCGCTTTAGTAATTCTAGAAAAAAATGGCGATTATGGCGTCACCATGCGGCAGGTGGCCGCGCAGTCAGGTATGTCACTGAGTAATGTTCAGTACTATTTCAAAAATAAAGACGAGCTGCTTAAAGCGATGGCTGACAGATACTTCAGTCAATGTCTCAGCGACTTAAGAAACATAAAGCAGCTTGGGAGCCACGACGTACTGCATGATGAACTTTATATGACTCTGATGGCTTTTCTTAATCACGGCGCGTCTATTTCTGAAATGTGTAAGATCTTCAGAGAATACTGGGCAATTTCTTCACGAAACAGCGTCATTAAGAAATATGTGCACGACTATTACCGGGAAATGGCGGGTATCCTGATGGATAAATTACAACCCGCAGCAAAGAGCGATCACGCAACATCTGATGCGGTTTCGATCATTATCCCTTACATCGAAGGATATTCGATTACCGCTGAGGCAATGCCTCAAACGCTGGCGCAAATTACTGAGTTACTAACTTCAATCTGCTGTCAGCTACTTAACGAATGATAATTTCATCCAAGTTCTTAAAAAAGCCGATCTATTGAGATCGGCTTTTTTTGTGATAGCACGTTGTCTAACGCTACTTGTAGTGCTTCGCCATTCCGTCCAGAACATTGCGGAGCACTTGGTCCAAACACTCTCTATAGTTTTTATGCCCTGGGCGTCGAAACAGAGCGCTAAGCTCATGTTTACTCATCATAAAGTCACTAAGCGATAGAATCTGTAACAGGTCATCAGCTTGCAGGTCTAGGGCAATCTTGAGCTTACGCAGCACTACGTTATTGTTTAGAACGCTTTCTGGCTCCGGCGGCTCATCACCTTTCGGGCCCCGATATTTAATGATTAAACCGTTTAAGAACCGAATAAACGCATCGTTCTCACAGTGCTTAAAGCCTTCATCATCGTCACGAGCAAGCCATGCTACAATCTGTGATTGGCTTGCCTTGCAGCCTCCCAACGCAAAAATATCAGCCATCGTTTGATCGTTGAAATCAAAAATATAGCGTACACGGCGCAACACATCGTTATTGTTAATAGCGTTCTCCTCTCGACTGAGTGTCATTCGCCTTAACCGGCTTTGGCGTAATTTCGACGTAAACAGTTTTACTACCGTTTTCTACAAGCGCATCAATGCTACTCGAAAGAGATTGCAAAGGCACACTCTCTGCCAACGCCTCTGACTGCCCTACTCTACATTCGAACCCCCAGTATTTTGCGTCAGGCGGTAACGGGCTTTTACGCTCTTTAGTAAGGTACTTCTTAATATCATGTCGAATAGAATCGACAATACGAGGTACTTTCACTTTGGGGTGTTCTAACTTAAAGGTCTTTTTCATTGGGGTCCTATGCGGGGACAGTTAAGTCGTCATTGCGACGAAAAAATGCGCTTCGGCTTTCTAAGACGTGAAGTGTAGTGTTTACGCGACGCTTGTGCCATCTCTATGGCATTTATTCACAAATAAGGTGGTAACTAAGAAAGTCTCAGGGCGCTTATAATGAGCGCCTGAACCGCTAGTGCTTAAGGCAATTAAGAGCAGCCTCTGAGTGATAAAAACCTTCAAGCCGTCGCCGCAGAAAACGCTCAAGGTGGCCGTTTTCTTTGAGTGTCGCGAGCACCTGTGGCGCAAATACTTCAACCTCTAGCATCATGCGCTCCGGCGTGATCATGAAGTCCTCTAGTAGAGCACTCAAGGGCTTAGCACCGTATGTTTCAAAGAAGTAATCTACTATTAGTTCATAGCTGTTTTTAAAGTACGCTGATTTTCGGAATGACTTCCAAAACTCATACCCGATCACAACGAATTCCGACAGGTCAATGCTGTCCATCCCCTGCTGAAACTCGCCCATGGTTTTACCTTCGATAATATCCCATAACTCCATCGTAGACGTTTTAATATCGTCCTCGGTGAGCGAATCCTCTAAGAAGGACTTGCTTTCTTTAAGTATAAAAACCAGATTTCTAGCGATGTAGGCACGTATGTTATCTTCGACGGCACCTTCAAGCTTAGGGGCAGTTTTGTCTAACATTTGTTTCCCAAGCTTGAGCATGGAAGAAACACCAGGCACTTTTTTACTGACGAAGTTCTCTTCATAAATGTAGCGCAAAATTGCTTGGTATAGCACACCTGAAATTAGGTCTTGGTAGATCGGCAATTCGATCAAACGGTTAATACCGTTTTTACGCTGCTCTGGTAATTCGAGCAGTTTCTCAACTAAGTCCTCAAAGTGCTGAGTTGCAAAAATCTTATGCAATGGTGTGCTCTTGTGCATAGCTGAACTAAACAAACGCGTAGCCGACTCCCCAGCAAGTTCTGCTGCAGCGCCGGGTAGTTCGTTATCAACCACGTTGCGCACAATGACTTGCTTAACCTGCTCTGCGGTAACGAACTTCTGAAGCGGCAATACCTCGGCGCGTTTCATCTGTGTTTCTAGTTCAGGTCGCAACCAAGCCAAAAAAGCCTCGCACTCAAACGAGGCTAACTCATGCGCTAAATGGAGCTCAAGCAACTGGTTTGCCAAGGCATTGCCGTCCACAGTAGCCTCTTTATTCGGCTTAGGTGCCGATTTTGCTGAGGCCTTGTTAGGCTTGTTGCTTTTAATGTTCGCTCTACTTGTCATGAAGTTAGCCTAATTATTTGTCTCAAAAAAATCGCTACTTGCTCATTACTCAATCGCCCCTGACTCATCTAAACACCTGCGAAGGCTGGACGAGTTACACGCCAAACGCGGTTTTAAGTGCTTTCGGTACAAACGCTGAAAGCTTGCTCTCTTCTGGCGGTAGTGAATAACGACCGACACGCTTCAGTACCGTTTTTAACTGCTGACTGAACGGGCCGGTGTTGTATGGTATCTCATATTGTTCGCACAATGCCTGAACTTTCGGCGCGATCTCTGGATACCGATGTGCAGGGATATCAGGGAACATATGATGCTCTACCTGGTAGCTTAAGTGGCCGCTCATAATGTGCAGCCATTTACCACCAGTAAAGTTACTCGAGCCCAGTAGTTGACGGTAATACCATTGCCCACGGCTTTCATTTTCGCAGTCTTCTTCACGGAAGGTTTGTGCACCCTCAGTAAAGTGACCACAAAAAATAATCGTAGAAGCCCATAAGTTACGACCGAGATTGGCCAGCGCATTACCCGCGATAACTTTCGGTGCCATCGGCCCTGCTAATAGGGGATAAAGAATGTAGTCCTTTTTCACCTGCTTCTTAGTCTTGGCTGCAAAACGCTTTAGAAAAGGCACTTTATCTTTAAGCTTAACTTCACCACTTTTCACGCGGTCAAACTCAAGCTCATGCAAGGCAACGCCATATTCGAATAGCCCGCTCAACATACCGTACTGAATGAACTGCACTAAGTGCCATGGCTTCCATTCAACGCCATCGTCCAAACGCAGCACCGCATAACCATAGTCACGATCTTTACCGAGGATATTAGTATAAGTGTGGTGCTCGTAGTTGTGGGTTTTACGCCAAGAATCCGCATCACACACGTTGTCCCAGTCATAGCTCTGCGACTGAAGCTCAGGATCATTCGTCCAGTCGTATTGGCCGTGCATGATGTTATGACCAATCTCCATATTCTCAAGTATCTTGGAAGCAGACAGCAGGCCAACACCTGCCGCCCAAGTCACAGGATTCAAACTAAAATGAATTAACCCGCGCCCCATAATTTCAGCTAAACGCTGCTTATGCATTACACCTTTGATGTGGTCAACATCGCGCCGCCCGAGATCATCCATAACGTCTTGTCGGATCTCGTCTAGGGCCTTTCCAAATGTTTCAAACTCACTTGAGACCATTAAGTTATGCGGCCTTGTTTTCATATCCATGCCAATTCTCCTGGCGGTGCTTACTAAATAACTGTCTAATTAGGCTTGTCGATTGCTGCGTTTAGTGACTAGTCGAACGCTCTATACCAACGCTTCACCTGCTCTTTTCCTGATTTTTACCAACTCTCAATCGACACATCATCGATAGGAATCGAGATGCATGCCTGAATATGTGTTTGCTCCGCAGGGACCAATTCACCGGTAAGCGAGTTGATAACGCGCCCTGACGACATCTTGCATTTACACTCGTGGCACACGCCCATACGACAACCAAACTTAGGTTTTAAACCAGCTTGCTCTGCAAGCTCCAACAGTGTTTTGTCGCCCTTTGCGACCAAAGTTGTTTCCGCTTTTACCAAAGTAACGCGCGCTGAATTCGCATTGCTTGCTTTACCTGAGTCGCCCGAAACAAGTGTTTCCCGTGTTTTAAATAAACGATCTGCTATGTTTTTCGCTTTCGGCAAACCAAAAGACTCACTTCGCACGGCGCTTTCTGGCATACCGAGAGCCGTCGCTAGTCCTTTCACCATCCCCATAAACTCGGCGGGGCCGCAGGTATAAATAGCGCGTTCAGCTACATCTGGGCAGTAGTTCAAAAGGCGCTTATTGTTCAGTTGACCTGATTTACTCTTTGAATAATGCGGCAACAACTCAAAGCCCGGGTTGCGCTCTTGTAAAACCTGCAATCGCTCAGCAAAGATGAGCTCTTGCTCTGCATTTACGGCATACACCAATGTGGCATTACCAAGCGCATTTGACGCATCCAAGGCCTCAATCATTGCCATTATCGGCGTAATTCCACTACCAGCGGCAACGAACAGTGGGGCGCGCGTGGCGCCAGCCTTCGTCTCAGGTTTTTGTGAATTTTTTTGGTCAAGCTCATCAGGCGCTAATACAAAGGTGCCGCGAGCCTCACTAATATGTAGCACCTTGTTGAGGCGCAATACGTCCGCCAGATAATTTGAAACTGTTCCACCTTCGACACACTTCACCGTAATGCTGATTAAACCTTCGCGCTCAAACAGAGACCCAGCCGATGAAATAGAATAATTACGCTGAACGCGTACACCTTTGATGTCGACTTCGACCGCGATGTATTGGCCAGGCACAAAGCCCTTCCAGTGAACTGAGGGGCGTAACACATAGGTTTTAACATCTTGCGTCTCATCAATAATCTCAACAACTTCTGCAGCCATTCGTCGAGCGCTGAACAAGGGATCAAACTCAGTCATTAGAAAGTCGAGGTGTGTTTTCAGTGTTGTCGACGGTATGCGCGAAGCCCAACGGTATAGCGAGGCTGGCGTACCCGATAAATTCAATTGGCTTAGTTGATTCATAATCTCGTCCCGCGTGATGCTTTTATATTCTTTAGATGTACATTTGTACACTAAACTAAAGCAACACCACCTTTCAGTCAACACTTGTACACTAATAATGTGAGTTTGATGTTTAATTCTCGAAAAATAGCGTTCGAATGCCATGCTTGGTTGAACGCTAATTGAAGACTATACAGTTTAAACAGGCCAGATAATTAGGAAAGATGGGCATTGGCGCTTCTTAGCAGCATAGATGCTTAGGCAAGGCTCAAAAACAGTGCACATATGCACACTAAAACTGTTAGAATTGCCCAACTTAGCTTTCAAACCAATAATGAGCGCATGCAAACACGAGACGAAAAAAAGGCACAAACCCGAAAGTCGCTGATGGATGCAGCGCTAGCCCTAACAGGAAACGGAAGTAATTTTTCGAGTATTAGCCTACGAGAAGTCGCCAAGAATGCCGGCGTCGTGCCAACCTCGTTCTATAGACACTTCACCGATATGGAGGAGTTAGGCCTCAACATTATTGATGACCTTGGCTTGATGCTGAGAAGACTAATGCGCACGGCAAGACAGAGCGAAGGCTACTTTGACGCACTCGCTAGAAGCTCCGTTGAATTCTACGCTAACTATGTTTGCGCGAATAAAAACTATTTCTTCTTCATGGAGCAAGTAAAAACCGGCGGAACGCCCGTGCTCCGAAAAGCGATACGCAAAGAACTAAAGTACTTTGCAAACGAGCTTGTTCTAGATGTGCGACCTTTAAAAGCATTCGCAGAGATCAACGACGCTGACCTAGACATACTATGCCAGCTAATTGTAGATACCGTTTTCGAAAACACGATCGATCTACTTGATCAGCTCGAAGAAAACCCCGACTACATAGACACCTACACCGAGCACACGCTTAAAAAGCTACGCCTAATTTGGTTGGGTGCAATGGCATGGCGCAGCTAGCACGCGAAATTTCTGGCCTTGATGGCGACAAGTCAGTAACCATGAACAAGCAGACGTGCCGATCGAAGTAAAGGTATAACGATTGTTGCGACGACCAATTGAATTTAAGTCAAAAAGTTAGTTCTCAAAGATAGACGGCATGAACGGTACTTGATGAGTTATCGCCTGTTATATTACCGCTAAGAGTCTTGCAAAAATAGCGCGTGTTATGGCTATATATTGGCTACAAAAAGTACGACATTCCGCGCAAGATTGAACTTTCAAAAATTCAGTCGCTTACGAAATATAAGTTGTATAAAGGTTGTGTTGACTATGACTCTCTTCAAACTACCGAGGCTTTGCATTTTGTTTGTGTTGATGGGGCTCTACGGATGCAACTCCAGCTCTAATTCAACTCCTAATTCAAGTGATAGCAATGCCGCCATGAGTTTGCGGTCGGGGTTGGTCTTTTCTAATGAAGCGTTTAGCGAACGGGAGGACGCCACGGGGGCGTTTAGAACCCACTGTTTAGAATCGCATGAAAGCAATGATGATCCTTTGCTTTATCCTAATCGGTCTGGAGCCACCCATTCCCACGTATTTTTTGGCAACCCCAATGTAGACGCCTTTACCACGTCAGACAGCCTTAGAAACGCGAGCCGCACCACCTGTGACGGCCTTACGCTAAACCGCTCAGCTTATTGGGTGCCCGCCCTCTATGATACGTTCGGTGAGCGTATCACTTACGTTGAGCCGCTGTTTTACTATAAAACCGGTTATCATCTTCCCGCGGCCTCTATTCAAGCGCCACCGCCGAATCTAAAAATGATTGCCGGACAAGCTATGCCCGATACGCTGCAGAGTACTCAAGTGGTGAAGTTTCGGTGTGCTAGCTGGGTTTCAAACCAGATATGGTTTGATCAAGGTGATCCGTTAGATCATGTTGCGTATATTCCCGACTGCCCAGTTGACGATTTACTCGAAATACGAATCGTCTTCCCGCAATGCTGGGACGGTGAAAACCTAGACTCGGAAGATTTTCAGAGTCATATGGCGTATCCCAGTGAGGCTACGCCGCCGCAAGCCGGCACGGGTAGCTGCCCCGCCAGCCACCCCATTGCTATTCCAGAGATATCGTATAACTTTAGTATTTACGTGACCGATGAGACCGGCCCCTCCTCTTCTTGGTCATTTTCGTCTGACATGAACGAGACTTTGCCGGCAGGGCATAGCGCGCACGCGGATTGGATGAACGGTTGGGATGCCGAGATTATGCAAGCCATGGTAGAAAATTGCCTGCAGCCCGCCTTTGAGTGCAGCGTTGGGTTATTGGCCGATGGCACGCGTCTGGTATCGGTAATTGAAGAATAGACGCTTGATTCGGGCTATCAAACCTTGTGGTACCACATAATTAAACTCGCCCTCTGAATAACGCTAAACAATACGCACTAGATATTTTGGATGGCTAACTGATTGCAGATACACACGCAAACTTGCTTACTGAAGGGCTCCTATAAAGGTAACTTCTCGCCCAAGCCAAAAGGCGTTGCGTAGATGCTTGCTTGAGTGCGCCGTCTCGCGTATTTTGACCGCTCGTAAATATTCACATGATTGATCTTGGTCTGGTTCCATGCAAAACATCGCACTTTGGCGACACGTTGGTTTTTTTCTGAACGTCGTCGCGCTCGCATTATTCTTCCCTGGCATTTTTATGCCCATGTTCTCGCTTGAGATGTCAATGTCTGCTGGGCTGGGCAGTTCAACAAGTATGACAACCGAGCTGATCAATCAAGAGTTGTCGATTATGCAAACGGTTGAGCAACTTTGGTCCGAAAATCGCTTGCTCGTCGCGGTGTTGATCTTTGTTTTTTCTGTATGCATCCCGCTATTGAAATCAAGTTTAGTGACCTATGCATACTTCGCGAAACGCCAACTATTAAGGGCAAAAATCATCGGCTTTGTGGGTGCAATCGGTAAGTGGTCGATGGCAGATGTCTTTGTCGTTGCCATTTTCTTGGCCGTGCTCTCAACCAATCATGCAGATACTGCCACCCAGCAAAACATAAACATGCTCGGCTTCAAATTCGTGCTCGACATAAGCTCCTCTACCTTGTCGAACATTGGTATCGGCTTTTACTTTTTTGTAGCTTATTGCCTGCTATCCTTGGCCGGTACGCAATGCCTAGGACGATCGGTGAGACTCGCTAACGAACGCTCGTAGTCGTGTTCCCAAAATCTGGTTTAGCTTTTTAATAAAAAGTAGCGATCTTTTTGTGCGCAGCCTTGATCTATTGTTTGCATAAAGTTCTGCACAAGTTGGCGGCTCTGCAAATGATAAATAGCGGACATACGCGCTTCACTCGCTTTTAGACATAAGCGGACTTAAAACTTACGAGGCATCTCTTCGGCTATCACACCAAAGCGGACGTCAGAGGGTTATTAGATTCACATTGGTCTTGTGAGATTAGCGAACATAAGTTTAAGGCGCATTTGTGCCAAAACTTGTCGTTGACGGTGCAATTTAGTTTTGGCCTAAACGTTCATATTTCATCTCACAATCATCCGCGAGTATGTGTCCATACATTGTTATTTTTTGCTCGATAAACCAGATGTTTCAGTACAAAAAACAGTAGCTTTCTGTCTACGCTGTTAGCTAAAGCAGGGACTTACTACTAGGCTATCTTTACATAAATTCAGCAACACTTTTTATTGCAAGGTTCATTGTTATGATTGATCAAAAAGTTATGTGCCACGATAAAGAGGAAATATTGAAGAGAAATAATGTCAATATTACTGGAAGTGGAGATAAAACTGTTCTGTTGGCACATGGTTTCGGCTGTGATCAAAATATGTGGCGGCTTATTCTTCCGGCGCTTGAGAAAAAGTTTAAAGTTATTTTGTTTGATTACGTCGGGTCTGGAAAATCAGACGTAAATAGCTTCTCTCAAAAAAGATACGCAAGCCTTGATGGTTATGCGAAAGACATAGAAGAAATATTAGTAGCTTTAGATCTTTCTAATGTGACGATTATTGGTCATTCGGTAAGCTCTATTATTGCAGGTATTGCCTCCATTAATTGTGGTGAGAGAATTTCCGACATCACCATGATCTGCCCTTCACCTTGTTTTCTGAATATGCCGCCAGACTATAACGGTGGATTTGAGCGAGAAGATTTAGAAGAATTATTAAACTTAATGGACAAGAATTATATAGGCTGGGCGAACTATTTAGCTCCTCTTGTTATGGGGGCTGGACACTCACCTGAACTTATTGGAGAGCTATCTGGCAGCTTTTGCAGCACTGACCCGGTCGTCGCAAAAACGTTTGCTAAAGCCACATTCTTCTCCGACTACCGACCGATTCTAAAAGACATTTCTAAGCCTACATTTATTTTTCAGAGTTCAAAGGATTCTTTAGCCTCTCCACAGATAGGTGAATATATGGCTAAAAATATCAATGATAGTCAATTGGCTTTGATTGAGGCCGAGGGACATTGTATTCACATGACAAACCCAACCTTACTTGAGCCTCTGCTTATAAACTTCATAAACGAAAACAACGCTTAGGTGCTCAAGTGGATTCTTTCTTAGATAATTTCTATTCCGGTCACTTGGTCGTGAATTCTAAGAGATCTATTACTTATAGTAATAAGCAAATGTTGCCCTTACTTGACTGGAAAAAAGAAGACCTGTTTTCAGCGCCACTGTCTAATATTTTCACCAAAGCCTCGAATATTTTTATTGACAGTTATGTGTACCCGTTATTGGTTAATGAGTTTTATGCTGAAGAAGTACAACTCACTATGATTACACCTCAAGGTAAAAAAGTTCCTGTAGTCGCTAATATAAGGCTAGATGAAGAACACACCACTTACTGGTCACTTTTTGGCTGTGCCAATAGAGACAAGCTATATCAAGAACTCATTGAAACAAAAGAGCTGCTGGAAAGACAAAGCCAGGAGCTTTTAGATATGGCAACAGTAGACCCTCTCACAGGGTTATTGAATAGAAGAGAGCTTGAGAGCCGATCAGCTAGGCTATTAGCTCAAGCTCAGAGAAACAAGTCACCAGTTGCGGTGATGATCATAGATATAGATTACTTTAAAAAAATTAATGACACTTATGGGCATGCTTTTGGAGATGATGTTTTAAAGCACTTAGGCAAAAGTCTACTCAAAGGTCACAGAAAGCAAGATGTCGTTGCACGATATGGGGGAGAAGAGTTTGTTTTAGTTTTACCCGATACTGATGATGCAAACGCATTAAACGTTGCTGAAAAAATCCGTTGCGATATTGAAACAACAATGATTAATGGTATTAACATCACCGCCAGCATTGGTTTAAGTATAAATAAAGATAATAAAAATGAATTCGATGCCTTATTTAAGGAAGCTGATTCAGCGCTATACAAGGCCAAAAAGAATGGACGGAATATGACAATACTACACTGAATATGTCACCGTATTTTAAGTTTATAGACGAGCACTTAACTTTGAGAGCACGCGATAGTAGTTTTCCTTTTCGCTCAAAACTGGCGATTTTCTGATATTTAAATATGAACGCTTTCAACAAAAAGAAATTGGTATTTTAGCATTGCTAGAAAAGCCGCTTTTGCTGACCTTCGTGAGTTATCTCAATTTTTAATCTGGCTAAATTTCCCTGAATAGAGTCAGCAGCCGTGCGTCTTGTTTGCGAATATTTATGTTGTTCACTAATGTCTGCTCCTCAGCAACAACCTTTGTGATTTTTCAACAATCGGCATGTCCGCTTCTTGGTGTTTGCCGAAGTGATGGACCAAAAACTCTTTAGTCTGCTTTTGTCTAAAAGGTAGCGTAATTTGTGGTGGTGTTTGTGTCCGCTTCCTTTAAAAAATAGCCTCTTACATGCCGCTCACTTCAGTACTAGGGTATTGATGCGCATGGGTCGTTAAAC
>ENA-OSET01000442-OSET01000442.1-sediment-metagenome-genome-assembly--contig:-NODE-442-length-46504-cov-4.521658_pt1 | contig 46504 bp, 42 predicted proteins | sample MGYA00237882_ERZ534229 | MGnify/ENA primary metagenome ERZ534229 (study PRJEB26408, sample SAMN06266212) | sediment metagenome | isolation source: Hudson Canyon methane seep mesocosm | place: USA:Hudson...
CCTTTAATCATAACTGATACCCCTGGCAAAGAAGAACCAGTAGTGTCTTTAATATTCCCAGTAACATCTCTGCTCTGTGAAAATACATTTTGCATACACATTATTGTTAATGCAATAACCATAATTTTTAATCTTATTCTCATAAATTAAAAGTTTAATTAAGTTGTTAATTAATTTTTACTACTATTTTTAAAATAAAAAGTTATCGTCTAAAATTTAGTAAATACAAATATTATAAACATAACCATTATGCCGATAATTAATATTTCGTAAACCAAGCTTCTTTTAGTGTTTTTATTTGATTTAATTTTTTTCAAGGACTCTAAATTCTATTTTATTTTAACACGAAATTAACAATAGAGTGAGTTTACAGGTAAAAATTATTCAACGTATTATATTACAATTGTAGCATTAGGTGGTGAATGCAACTTTTGTTTCATCTGGCACAACATTTGGCGCTTTTGAGTTATTGCTAAGATTTTGATATTTAAAGAGGTGGTTTTTTAGTGTCAATTTCTGTAGGTAAAATGCCAAATTGATTTTTAAAACATTTTGAAAAATAAGATGGCGAGGTAAAGCCAACTTTATAACAAGTTTCACTGATGCTTAAATTACCTCTTTCTAAAATTTGTTTTGCTTTATCTAATCTAATTTTTCTTATAAATTGACTAACTGTTTGTCCTGTAAGTGCTTTAATTTTTCTATAAAGTTGGCTTCTGCTTAGATTTTGATGGGCAGCCAATTCTTCTACACTTAAATTAGAATTATCAATGTTATTATTAATATAGTCTAGTAATTTTTGAATGAAATCTTTTTCGGTTGAGCTGGCTAAAGTGTTTTCATTTGATCCAGATACAGCTGCAAAGTATTTATCAAATATTAGTTGCCTACTTGTTATAAGTTGAGAAATTCTTAATTTAAGCAGCTTTAAGTCAAATGGTTTTACCATGTATGCATCTGCACCCATTTCTATACCTTCTATTCTGTTTTCTATACTGGCCTTTGCCGTTAACATTAAAAGTGGAATGTGGCTGGTTGAGGGTTCACTTTTTATTATTTTACAAAAATCAAAACCGTTCATTTCAGGCATAATAACATCAGATATTATTAGATCAGGTAATACATCTCTTGCTATTTTTATAGCTTCTTTACCATTTGAAGCCAAAAGTATTTTATACTGATGATTTAGTTCTTGTTCTAAATAATCTCGTAATTCAATATTGTCTTCTGCAATTAAAACTGTGTGTGTTTTTGGGGTTTTAGGAATAATTGTAACCTCTTCCTGGAAATCTTCTGTTGGAATAGATAAAAAATCATTTTCGTATTTGTTACTATTTTCTAATTCAGAAGATGCAGCTTCTTGTTTTAATTCTTTAACTAATGGTAATACAATTGTAAAAGTTGTGCCTTCATCAACTTTACTTTTTACTTCAATTTTACCTTTATGCAATTTTACGAAACTTTGTACTACTTCAAGACCAATTCCTGTGCCTCCTATATAGGTTTTATTTTGATCTTCAACTTGATAAAATCGTTCAAATATTTTTGAAACTTCTTCTTCTTTTAATCCTGTTCCCGTATCTGAAATAATGATCTGAACTGCTTTTACAGGTTCTTTTTTATGAACAAGAGGAAGTAGATGTAACTCTTCTGAAGTTATGATTTCTAAGTTTATAGCTCCTCCATTAGGGGTAACTTTTATGGCATTAGATACGAGATTGAATATAATTTTTTCAATCATTCTTGGGTCTGCTACAAAATTAAAATTAGGAAAATCTGTATCAAAACTTAATAATATATTTTTACTATTCACTTCTTCTTGGAAGTAGCTTAAAATGTTTTTTGTAAATTTTACTAGATTTATATTTTCAACTCTTAATTTTGTTTTATTGAATTCTAATTTTCTTAAATCCATTAATTCATTAATTAATCTATAAAGTCTTTCTGTATTTTTATAAATTATTAAATGCTTGTTTTTTACTTCAAAGGGTAATTCTAATTTGTTATTATTGATAATGTCTTTTAAAGGGTTAATTATTAAAGTTAAAGGTGTTCTAAATTCATGGGAAATATTTGTAAAAAACTGAATCTTTCTTTTACTTAATTCATCTTTATTAAACTGTTGTAATCTTTCATTTTTTAGTACTTCTTTTTCTTTTATTCTTTTTTGGGTTAAATAATTTAAGAGTACTATTCCTAATAGAAATAACAAGACATAGGCTAAAATAGCCCAATTATTCCGCCACCAAGGAGGTAAAACAATTATTTTCAGTTCTAAAGGTTTTTCATTCCATACGCCATCATTATTTGCTGCCTTTAATTTGAAAACATATTCGCCTGGATCTAGGTTGGTATAGGTGGCATTTCTTTTTTGATTTACATAATTCCAATCAGACTCATAACCTTTTAAATAATATGCGTAAGAATTTTTCTCTGATCTCGTAAAATTAAGCCCAGCATATTCTATTGTAAAAACAGATTGTTCATTTGATAAAATTAGTTGATCTGTTTGTGAAATAGATTTTACAAGGGGTGCATGTTCTTTACCAACTATTACATCTTTATTAAATAATTTAAAACCTGTAAAACTTAAGTTTGGCGGTGTTTTATTTGTTTTTAATTCTTCTGGGTTAAAATAATCTAGCCCTTTAAAATTTCCAAAATAGAGTCCCCCTTTAGAGTCTTTATAAACAGCATCAATATTAAAATCATTGGATAATAAACCGTCATTTTTGGTATAATTGATGAATGAATTATTAGAAAGAACCATTTTGGTTAATCCTTCATTACCACTTAACCATAAATTATTCTCAGTATCTTCAATTATGGAGCAAACATTGGTTTCTATAAGTCCGTTTTCTTCATTAAACCATAAAACAGCATTATTTTCAGTATTAATTTTGCACAAACCTGCACCACGTGTACCTACCCAAATATTATTTTTAGAATCTTGATAGATTGTAAGAATATCATTCGCATCTGATGGATTGTTATACTTTTCAGACATTAAGTCTCCATAGAAAATAACCTTTTCAATTAAAGAATTCTTTCTCTTTATTTGGTATAAACCGTTCTGTGAAGTCCCTGCCCAAATATTATCTTTGTCATCTACGATTACTTTTTTGACATCTACATTTACAAAATCCGTATCTAAAAATGGGTTTAAATTATGCTGAGTAAACTTTTTAGTTTTTGGATTAAAAGAATGGACTCCTCCTAAAAAACCCGCTATCCAAATTTCTCCATTAGAATCTTCAGAAAAACTTTGTATAGAATTTGATGCTAATAAACCTGCAGTATTTTTTACATTATAGTTTATGAATTTCTTTGCATCATTTTTTAAAAAATAAATTCCATTATCCCAACTACCGGCCCAAATATTTTCTTTAGAATCTTTAAATATAGATATAATATAATCTGATGTTAACCCAGAATAAATAGAGTTGTCTTTGGTATTTATATGTGTAATTTTTTCTGTTAATTGATTATAAACATCAATACCTCCTCCATCTGTTGCTACCCATAAATGATCTTTATCTCCATTAATTACACCCATTACAGAGGGTGCTTTTAAGGAGTTTTCTTTGTTTGATAAACTTTTAATGTTTTTAAATTTATCATATAAATCATCATGAATGGCAACACCACTATTATAATACCCCATCCAAATTCTTTGGTCTTGATCTAAAAATAGTTCCCAAACAGAATTATGTAATATGCTATTTTCTTCTGTTTTACTGGAAACATAGTTTTTTATCACCTTACCATTTACGTCTAAATGAAATAATCCTGCATTTTCAGTTCCAGCTAATATTGTACTGTCTTCTAATTGTACAATAGTCATTATTTTTTTTGATGAAAAGTTAAAGTTCTCTACTTTTAAAACATTGTTATTTCTATCCTTACTCAATTTGCATTTATAGACACCATGCTCTTTTTGAGAACCTATCCAAAGATGATTATTATTATTATCTATTAGTAATGTCTCGATGCCGCACGAGATCCTATTGTTCTCTTGGCCAAAGACTCTAGTATTTATTAATTTATTATTAAGGGCATCTACCTCTTTTAGACCAATATTTGTACCCGCAAAAATTTTACCTTGTTGCGTTAAAATTAGACTATGAACTAAAATTTGTTGTTTATTTTCTTCTGAATTTAGAATTCTACTAACCTCAAAAGTTTTTAGATTTAATTTAAATAAGCCAGACCCGTTTGATCCAATTAATAAATTGTTAGAAGTGTCTTCTTGTAGGCTTAAAATGTCATTATTGTTCAGGCCTTCAAAAGAAAAATGGTATCTTTTAAAGTTATTTAAATCTTTATTGTAAAGATTTAATCCGTTTTCCGTTCCAACCCATAATCTATTTTTGCTGTCTATAAAACTGCATTTAATTCGGTTGCTACTTATAGAGGTAGAATCTTTAAATTTATATTTATAAGAAGTATATTCTATACCATCAAATTTATAAAGTCCAGCCCCTAAGGTACTAATCCATATAAAACCTTTTTTATCTTGAATAATACTTGAAACCCCTACTTTAGAGATACCTTCTTTAATATTTACAAACTGAAAATCCTTTTTTGGATTTTGTGCAAACGAAAAAATAGAATAAAGTATAACAAGTAATAGCAGCTTTGTTTTCATAAAACACAAAAATATAAAGGTATATTAAATAAGGTTATTAAATTTTTACCATTTACTTTTCCCAAATTTCTTCAATTTCCTCTAGAGATTTTCCTTTGGTTTCTGGTATAAATTTGTATGTAAAAATAATGATTACTACGATAAATGCACTAAATATAAAATAGGGGAGAGAACCATTCCAAAAATTATTGTTATTGAGTTCACTAGCAGTTACAATTGGAAACGATTGGGAAACTATGTAATTTCCTCCCCACTGAACAGCTACGGCTATAGACATTGCAATACTTCTTATTTTATTAGGGAACATTTCTGATAACAGTACCCAAACTACAGGGCCCATTGAAAGCGCAAATGATCCTATAAAAATTAGTACACCAAGCAATGATAAAAAACCGATTGCTTGTTGCTGAATGGTGATGCCTAATAATAAGAAACCTATAAGCATGCCTAAAGAACCAATATAAACAAGGGGTTTTCTACCAAATTTATCTACTGTAGCCATTGCTATAAAAGTAAATATTAAATTTACAAATGCCAAAAGAACTTGTTGTTTTAATACATCTTCTTTTCCATATCCTAAGGCTTTTTCAAAAATATCTGCTCCATAATACAAAACAGCATTAATTCCTGTAAATTGTTGTAAAATAGAAAATACAGAGCCAATAATTATTATAATTATTAAGTTTTTACTGAGGTAGTCAGTCTTTGTAGTTTTTATTTCATTATCTAAAGATTTTTTTATTTCTTTACTTTCTATCAAGGCATTTTCATTTCCGTGAATTTTATTAAGAATTGATAATGCTTCTTCATTTCTCCCCTTTAAGAATAACCATCTTGGACTTTTTGGAACAAAGAAAAGTGCTCCTAAGAATAAACAACTTGGTATTAACTCAGACCAAAACATTTGTCTCCAACCAAATTCTAAATTTTCTTTTTCTGTTAAATTATTTCCAATGAAATACGTAACTAAAAATACTACAAAGAACCCTATTACAATAGCTAATTGATAATAGGTTACTAAATTACCTCTTTTATTTGCAGGTGCAATTTCTGCAATATACATGGGGGCATTCATTGATGCTATTCCAATTCCTAAACCACCAATAATTCTAAAAAATACTAATACAGAAACTGTTTGTGGCAAAAAATCGGGTAATCCAGAACCCAATGCAGAAAGGCTAAATAATAAAGCAGAAATAATTAATGATTTTTTTCTCCCTATTTTAATACTAATAGGAGCGGCAATTATTGCTCCAACAAGGCAACCAAGTAATGCACTACCTACAACCCAACCTTGTGTTGCTGCGTCTAACTGAAAATATTTTGTAAGATAAAATTGAGCTCCGTTTATAACTCCTGTATCATATCCAAAAAGCATTCCACCTAATGCCGTAATTGATGTTATTAATATTAAAAATTTTGTTTTACTCATAATTAGCTTTGTTTGGTTTGGTTCATAAATAGTACTTAAAAAAACTAGCATTGCCAATTTTTAAGTATTATAAAATTAAGTTTTCAGGTATTCTTAAATTATAACATATCAAGCATCGAATGCTATGGATGTTGTTTTTATTAAAATTAGAATTTATAGTTATAGTATTACTGCTTATTTATAAAGAAAAGATTTTTTCCGCAGAAACTCAATGTAAAATGTTTAATTTAATTAGCCCATTGAAATATAATCTTTGGGTGCACACTGCTATAATTTTTGAATGGAATTAATGCCTTATATAAGACCATGGTTTTTGATTCAATTTTTTAAATCTTAATTAATTATTCAACTTTAAATTTTAAATAATTTCATAGTAAAATGAGGCCTAGTTTTGAAGTGTTTTTTTAAAAATGATTTTTATCTCAGGAATTTGTTTTGGCCAACTTTTTTGAAAACTTTTTTTACATTAAATTTTATTTTGGTAGATTTTATTCAAATAAAACGCGAAAGTTAAAGTTATGTTAAAGAAAGTAAGCTTTTGCAAGAAATTTTGAAAGTAACACTCTTTTTAGGAGTACTAGTTTGTTTTTAAGATGCTCATATACTACAGATAATGATAGGTATTTTGTTTTAAACCTGTTTTTATTTAGAGCATTTGAAAAATGTGTTAAAACCTTTTTTTTCAAAGTATTTATTCTCACAAAACCTTTATATTTGGAAATTGAAAATTAATTGTAATTTAATGAAGTTGATATATTTTAGGACTCTTATATTTTTTATATTTCTTTTTTCATTAAAAAGTAATTCACAAGAAACCCTTCCAATTTACCAAGATTACTTATCAGATAATGTGTATTTAGTGCACCCATCTGCCGCGGGTATAGGTAATTCTAGTAAATTACGTTTTACAGCAAGACAGCAATGGGCGGGAATACCTAATGCGCCTGCTTTACAAACACTTAGTTTTCATACAAGATTTAACGAGTATTCCAATGCGGGTTATGGTTTTGTTTTATTTAATGATAAAAATGGTTTTCATTCACAAAAAGGATTACAAGGAAGTTATGCCTATCATTTATCTATGAGTGATAACAGGATTTTTAACCAACTTTCTTTTGGATTAGCTTTTACATTTGTTCAAAATCAATCGGATCAGAGAAGTTTTACAGGAGATAGGCCAGGAGTAATTAGTCAAATTATTGAAAGTACAAGTTATTATAATGCAGATTTTAGCCTTGCTTACCATTATGGAGGTTTATCTACTTATTTTACAGTAAAGAATTTACTCCTAACCGCAAAAAATAATTTAAACGTTCAGGAGCCTTTAGATTTAAGAAATTATATATTTTCAGCAGGTTACTATTTCGGAGAAGATTTATTATTTCAACTAGAGCCCTCTATGATGCTCCAATTTAGAGAGGGTACAGGAGAAAGAATTGCTGATTTTAACATCAAAGCTTACAAAACAATTTCTAAAACTCAACTATGGGCTGCTGTTTCCTACAGAAGAAGTTTTGATGCAAATGCAATTGAAAATGCAGAGTTTGTATCTCCAATAATTGGGCTTAATTACAATAATTTGATGTTTTCTTACACTTATACAAACCAGATGAACGATACAGTTTTAACAACGTCAGGATTTCATCAAGTTTCTGTGGGCGTTAATCTTTGGACAAGAAAGCCAAGGGCTGCTGCTTGCCCTAATATTAATTCTGCCTTTGGTGGGTTTTAAAAATATTTCTCTTCTATTTTTAACCGATTTTGTTTAGGTATTATTTGACCTAAAATCTTTTTACTTTTATTAATGTAAAACTGATGATTACCTAGTAGGGGTTTATTATTGTTTAAGAGATTGCTCTTTTCTAAAATAGTTCGTGTTTGCTTGGCAACGGCCTGACCTGAATCTATAATTTCGATTTTATTACCTACAATTTCCCTAATTTTAGGAATTAAATATGGATAATGTGTACATCCTAAAACCAAACAATCAACTCCTTCTTGAAGCATAGGAGTAAGGTATTTAGATAGTAAAAGATGCATTTCTTTAGATTCAATTTTACCATCCTCAATCAGTTCTACTAAATTTTCCCCTATAGTTTCTATGATTGTTATTTCGTTACCTAAAGAACTTGAGGTTTTTTCAAACAATTTACTATTTAAAGTCCCCTTAGTGGCCAAAATACCAATTGTATTAGATTTAGTTTTTAGAGCAGCAGGCTTAATTGCAGGTTCTATACCAATAAAAGGAATATTGTAGGTTGATCTTAGAATATCAATGGAATTTGTAGTTGCAGTGTTGCAGGCTACCACTATTAGTTTACATTTTTTATTTATTAAAAACTCAGTATTTTTAATGGATAGATTTATAATTTCTTTCTTATTTTTTAGCCCGTATGGTGCGTTTTTACTATCAGAAAGATAAATGGTATGCTCGTTGGGTAAAAGCCTTGTAATTTCTTTCCAAATTGATGTGCCACCAATACCAGAGTCAAAAATACCAATAGGAAAGTTATTTGATTTCATCTTATTGTAAAAATAAAAAAACCTACTATAAAAGTAGGTTTTTAGAATTTATTTTAGATTTTTTTTAATTAAAATCCTAATTTAGTTTTTACAGCAGCCATCAAATCTTCACCTTTTTTTACTAATACTCCTTTACCTATAGAAGCGTCTAAAACGTATAATATCCCTTTTGTATCAGCAACTTCTTCTACAGCTTTTTGAGCTTTTTCTACAATAGGTTGCAAACCTTCAGCTTGTTTTTTCTGCATTTCTTGATAAGCTGTTTGTCTTAACTGCTCATATCTTTGCTGGTCTCCTTGAACTTCTTTAGCTCTAATTTCGTTAATTTCTTTGGTTTGTGTGTTTTGTTCTGCTGTGTATTTTTTCATTTTAGCATCTAACTTCTTAGCCATGCTCTCTACTTCATCTTGATATGTTTTTCCTAATTTTTCCATATCTACCTTTAACTGCTTAGTTTGCGGCATTTCAGCTACTAATTTTTCAAAGTCTATATGACCCATCTTTTGTGCATTTGCAACACCACCTACTCCTAAAGTAAATACAGCAATTAATAGTAACGTTTTAAAATTCTTCATTTTTGTTTAATTTAATTATTATTTTGTCTTTTACTTAATTATTGTCTTCTTCTTTCTCTTTTTTTTCTTGTTCCTTCTTTTTTCTAGCAGCTTCTTTTTTTTCTTTTAGTAACTTTCGTTTTTCGTCTCTTTGCTGCTGCAAGGCTTTTCTCTTGTCTGCAATAGCTTTCTTTTTAGCTTCTTTATCGGCAGCTTTTTTATCAGCTTGTGCCTTCTGTTTAGCTCTTGCTTCTTCTAGTTTAGCCTGTTGTTCTTCATTTTTTTTATTTAAAGCTTCATTTTTCTCAGCTAAAATATTTTTTTCTCTTTCACTTAACTCTTTATTAGAAGATTTTTTTTCTTTTTTCTTTTTTCTTTCTTCCTTTTTTTGATTGGACAATCTTGTCCTATCTATATTAGATAAAACGAGTTCGCTAATATCGTATTTTTTATTTGAATATAGCATAACCAAATCACTAGATTTATCAAATACAAAATCATATTTTTTTCTTTTAGCAATGCTTTGAATTGCATTGTATACTTGATCTTGAATTGGCTTTACTAATTGCTTTCTAACCAGAAACATATCGCCATTTGGGCCAAAGTATAAAGACTCTAATCTTCTTAATTCTTCTTGTTTAATTGTAATTTCTTCTTCTTTTTCTTCAATTAAATCTTTAGTTAAAATTGCCTTTTCGTTCGATAAGTCAGACTTTAAAACTTCTATATGGCGTGCTTGGTCATCTAATTTTTTTCTCCACTTTGCAATTTTAGCATCAAGCGTATTCTGAGCTTGTAGATATTCTGGCACATTTTCTAGAATGTATTCCATATCTATGTAAGCAATAATTTGGTTTCTCTGTGACCAAAAAGTGGTAACTGTGAATAATAAAACGCCTAATAAAAATATTTTTTTCATTTGTATACTGTATTTAGAAAAAACCATGCCAAAAAAACGATTGACATTACAAATGTACAGTTTTCCTAGAATTGTCTTCCGATAATAAAATGTGTTTGCCAGCCAGATTTTTCTGTAAAACCTGGTAAAGGATCAAAACCGTGAGCAAAATCTATACCCAATAAACCAAATGCTGGCATAAATATTCTAACTCCAAGTCCTGCTGAACGTTTCAAGTTAAACGGATTAAATGTTTCAAAATTGTCATAAGAGTTACCTGCCTCTAAAAATCCAAGTGTATAAATGGAGGCAGATGGTGCATTAGTGATTGAATATCTCAATTCTAACTGAAATTTGTTATAGATAGAACCTCCTTCAAGTGAAGACAATCTATTATTTTCATACCCTCTTAAACCGACAACTTCTCTACCATCTAATTGAAACACAGCAATACCATCACCTCCTACAAAATATCTTTCAAATGGCGATAAGCCAACTTCTTCGTTGTAATAGCCTAAATATCCTAATTCGGCATTTGTCATCAATACTAATTTATCAGTAAATGAAGTATACCATTTACCTTTAGCAGTAATTTTATAATATTCTAGCCATTTGTATTTTTCTGCAATTGCAGCACTTGTTTCTGTTTCAGATAAACCATCAGGAATACTATAATCTTTATTATTAACCAATGAGTATGGGAAAGTTGCTTTAATTCCTAAGGTAAATTCAGAGCCATAAGTTGGGAAAATTAAACTTGGTCCTGCAGAATTTCTCACGAATGTTGCACTGTAAGATAAGTTGTTTAGGGTTCCGTTACTTAAAATATCAGCTCCAACTCTAAATCCATAATCATTTAAATTAAAGCTTTGGTAACTTATTGTTTGTGATAATTGAAAATAATCATCGGGCCATTTTAAACGTTTCCCTAAACCAACTGAAGCTCCTGTAATCGCTAAACTTCTGTCCCTATCCACATCAAAGGTTTGAGGGTTCAGTTGAAATTGTTTGGATTGATATACAGAAAATGATAATGATTGAGGTTTTTTACCTCCTAACCAAGGTTCTGTAAAGGAAAAACTATAGGTACTAAAAGTTCTACTTGTTTGTAAACGTAGTGATAATTTTTGCCCATCACCCATAGGCAACGGTTGATAAGCCTCTTTATTGAATATATTTCTAATAGAAAAATTATTGAAAGATAGTCCTAAGGTTCCAATAAATGCACCTCCACCATAACCTCCTTGCAATTCAATTTGACTACCACCTTTTTCTACAACCGTAAAGTCGATATCAGCAGTTTTATTTTGATAATCTGGAATTACATCTGGAGTAACATTTTGATCAAAAAACCCTAATTGACCTATTTCTCTAATAGATCTGATGATATTACTTCTACTAAATAAATCACCTGGTTTTACTCTGAGTTCTCTAAAAATTACGTGATCATTGGTTTTATCATTACCTGATACAGCTACTTTTCGAATTCTTGCTTTTTCGTCTTCTCTAATTCTAATTTCAACGCGTATAGAATCATTTACAACTTTTGTCTCTACAGCGTTAACTTGCGAAAATAAATATCCGTTGTCTTGGTAAAGCGTTGATAAATCTTCTGAAGTTGGCGAACCATCCCCTTTAACACGTTCTTTAAGAACTTCTCCATTATACACATCTCCATTATTAATCTTTAGAATAGATCTCAATTGGTTATCCGTGTATTCTTTGTTACCAACAAAAACAATTTCCCCAAATCTGTATTGTCTTCCTTCTTCTATATCAATTGTTATATTAATGGTTTTATCATTATTCCAAGTAATGCCTTCACTTAAAATACGTGCATCTCTATAACCTTGCCTGCTGTATGTTCTTATAATTTCTTCTAAATCTTCCTGATAATCTTCTTCTATGTATTTTGAACTTTTCCAAAAACGACCTATAAGTTTTTGTTTTGTGTTTTTCATCGCTTTTCGCAATTTCTTATCAGAAAGTGCTTCATTGCCATTAAAGAAAATATACTTTATTTTTATTTTGGATCCCTTATCAATAAAAATATTCATATTTACAGCATTGATGTCTGTGGTATCTTTTTTAACATCTAGATTTACTTTGGTTTTTAAGAAACCCTTATCAGTATATTTTTTTGTGAAGTAATTTTTGGTTGTTACTAATAAATTATCAGTAACCATTGCACCAGTCTTTAATTCAGCCTCTTTCTTAAGTTCTTTAGCTTTAGATTTTTTTATACCTGTAATTTTTATTTGATTTAATTGAGGTAATTCTTGAACATCAAATTGAAGATAAACCGTGTTGTCATCCATTTTTGCTAAGAAAACATCTACATTGCTAAACTGTTTACTTTCGTATAGTTTTTTAATTGCACTTGTTAATTTATCTCCAGGCAGTTTAATTAGTTGTCCGTTTCTTAATCCTGTAAATACTTTTACAGTCTCTTCACTAAATTTTCTTAACCCGGTTACAGTAATACCACCTAAAATATATTCTTTACCTTTTTCATAAGAAAGTTTAGTGTTAGGAATAGTATCTTTTTTAGTCTGCGCCTTTGCACTTAAAGTAAAAAATAGTGCAAATAGCACTACTAATGTAGAAAATAAATTAATATATAATTTACTTTGTAATTTGTTCGCTTGTTTTTCCAAATCGTCTCTCTCTATTCTGATAATCTATGATGGCATCATAGAAATGTTCTTGTCTAAAATCTGGCCAAAGTACATCTGTAAAATATAACTCAGCATACGCCATTTGCCATAATAAGAAGTTGCTTATTCTTTGTTCGCCACTTGTTCTTATCATTAAATCTACGTTGGGCAAATTAAACGTATATAAATGATTATTTATAGTATTTTCATCAATTTTTTCTAAATCAAGTTCTTTATTAACAACTTTTTTAGATATGTTTTTGATGGCATTAACAATTTCTTCTCGCGCTCCGTAACTTAAAGCCAGTGTTAATACAATTCTGTTATTTTTTTTGGTTTTATCTATAACACTTGCCAATGTCTTTTGAGCCTTTTCAGGTAAGCTTTTAATGTTACCAATTGCATTTACCTTAACTTGATTTTCCTGAAAAGTTTTTAGTTCATTGTTTAATGAATTAATAAGCAGTGTCATTAGCGCTTTAACTTCAGTTTGTGGTCGATTCCAATTTTCTGTTGAAAAAGCATAAAGTGTTATAGCCTTTGTTCCAATTTCTGCTGCTGCTTCGATAGATTGTCTTACAGCAGTTAATGCATTTCTATGACCAAAAACACGACCCATTCCTTTACTTTTAGCCCAGCGCCCGTTACCATCCATAATAATGGCAACGTGTTTAGGAACTCTTTGTAAGTCTATGAGTAGTTTTTTATCCATATTTTAAAATCCTGTTGTGTAACATGGAGGTCTTCCAAAGGTGTATATTAAAGAAATTCCTGTAAACGTATACCAATCATTTCCAGTTCCACCAAAATTTAGGTCGGGAATGGCTTCTGATGTAAAGTCTAAATCATCTTCTAGAGAGTATCTAAATTTAGTTTCTATAGCAAAAGCTAAGGAGCCAATTAGTTTAGATTTAAATCCAACCCCAAAAGGAATTGTAAATGATTTTTTATTATCATATACATATTGATTTGGTTGAGGTTCTCCAGAGACATATTCATAACTATAAGCAGCTAAATCTATTGTTATATATGGTGTCCATGTTTTACCAGGAGTGGATAAATCATATTCATAAAAATTGTATTCTATTCCTACTGCCAATTCGTTTATTGTGTTAGAAAATTCTAATCCTCTATTTCTTTTAAAATCAGTATCAGCTTCCAAATCATTACCTTTAATTGGTAAATAACTGTAAGTTGCTCTAAAAGCTATTCTTGGATTCTTATTGTATTTGAAAAAAATAGCCCCAGCAGGTTGATTAGGATAAACATAATTGGTGCGTCCTATATCACCAATGTAATTTGAGCCTCCCAAAAAAAATCCTGCTTCATACTCTTGCCCTATTACAACATTCGTAAAATACATGAAAACTATTATTGTTAATACTTTTTTCATCCTAAAAAATAGCGAGCAAATATAAGGAATTCAATTTGCTTTATAAAGTTAATATTCAGTCTTTTTTGAATAACTATAATTTCGTTAATTTATTGTAATTTTGAGGTTAAAGATTGGTTTCGTTCCTTGTATCTTCTCCCCATAATAATTTACTTCTTAAAGTTTGCAAGAATGATTGATTACTAGGAATAATACTTTTAACCGTAAAAGAAGCTTTTCTAATATGTACTTCAGTATTTTTTGGAACAGATGTAATTCTAGAATCTAAAGAAATTAAAAAATCTTTTTCTCTAGAATTGATGGTTAACTGAATTTTAGTATCATCAGCTATCACCATTGGTCTAGCGTTTAAATTATGTGGCGCAATTGGAGTTATTACTAAATTTTTAGAATTTGGAGAAATTACAGGGCCATTGCAACTTAAAGAGTATCCTGTTGAGCCTGTTGGAGTAGCAATAATTAATCCATCTGCCCAGTAATTGGTTAAATATTCACCATCTAAATTAGTTTTAACACCTATCATAGATGTGGTATTTTTTCTAGCTATGGTGATTTCATTTAAGGCAAAATTTAATTCTTTGATTTCCTCTTTTTCTGGTGATGTTTGAACCTCTAATAAGGTTCTTTCCTGAATAATAAATTCTCCTTTTAGTATTAGATTGATGCTTTCTCTAATCGATTTTTTATTGATGGTTGCCAGAAAACCTAATCTACCAGTATTGATTCCTAATATGGGTATTCCTAAATCTCTAATATAAGTTACAGCTCTTAAAATAGTTCCATCTCCGCCCAACGTAAATAAAGTTTCAAAAGAGGAGTTTAAATCATTAAAATGAGAAAATGTTGGGTATTTTTTATCTAAAATATTACCTTTAAGTAACAAATCATAGAATTTCTTTTCAATAAAACTCACAATATTATTCTCTTCAAGAACCTCAAGTAAAATCTGAATCTCTTTCTCAGCAGAAATTGAATAAGATTGGCCATAAATTGCAACTTTTTTCATTAGATTTTAGTTTCCTTAATTAATAAAATTAGTTTTGATTTGAACTACATTTCTAGATATTTCTGTAAATATTCAGACCTGTTTTTGAGATCTTCTAAATAAATATCATTTTCGTGATTAGATATTATTTTATAATCATAACGTCTAAAAGTTTGCATTACTTCGTTAATATCTTTACTGATTACTCTTAAAGTAATTTGAATAAAATTGTCCTGCTTTTCAGATATATACATTCCTAATAATTTAGCACCATTAGTTTCTGTAATTTGCGCAATTTCACTCATAGAATATTCTAACTCTAACTTTTCTACAATTAATGTTTCACTTTGTTCAAGCATAAACGGACTCGTAGAAAACAAGTCTAATACATCACACAAATCATAATAACCCATGTATTTTTTATCCTTATTTAAAACAGGAATTATATTGGTATTGTTGTTGGCGAAAATCTTCAATAATTCTAAAACATTTGCTTTTTCATCAGCAAAAAATGAATGCATTAAATGTGTATGCATTGATAATTCACTCTCTTTGTCTTCTAAAGTTTGTATATCATCTTCAGCAAAAGAACCCAATAGCACATCGCTTTCAACAATAGGAAAGTGAGTTATAGGATAATTTTTGAACACTTTTTGAGCTTTTTTTATGTTATCACTCAGTTGAAATGCTTTTATCTCTTTTAATATGTAATCGTTAATATTCATACTCCACGAATATAGGATAAAATGATTTAATAAATTATCTTTGCAGTCTAATTTTAAACAATGACAAAGTTAAGTGTAAATATCAATAAAATTGCAACTTTACGAAATTCTAGAGGAGGTAATGTGCCTAATTTATTAAAAGTGGCTAAAGATATTGAAGGTTTTGGAGGTCAGGGAATTACAGTGCATCCAAGGCCAGATGAACGTCACATTCGTTATCAAGATGCTCGGGATTTAAAAGATGTTGTAACGACCGAGTTTAATATTGAAGGAAACCCTATTCAATCTTTTATGGATTTGGTTTTAGAAACGAAACCTACTCAAGTTACTTTGGTTCCAGATGCCGTGAATGCAATTACATCAAATGCTGGTTGGGATACAATATTACACCAATCTTTTTTGCAGGAAGTTATTCCTGAATTTAAAAAAAATGGAATAAGAACTTCAATTTTTATTGATACAGATTTAAAGTTGATTGAAGCTGCTGCAAAAACAGGAGCGGATAGGATAGAATTGTATACAGAGCATTTTGCAAGTGAATTTGATAAAGGCAATACAGATGCAGTTAAACCGTATACAGAGGCTGCAATTTTTGCGCATAAAATAGGTTTAGGAATAAATGCTGGGCATGATTTAAGCTTAGATAATATCAAATTTTTTAAAGAGAATATTCCTAATTTAGCCGAGGTTTCTATTGGGCATGCTTTAATCTCCGAGAGCTTATATTTAGGCTTGGAAAATGTAGTTAGTATGTATTTACATCGTTTGCAATAGTAAATCAAAATCATGATAAATTGAAAAGAGATTTTTACTCCTTAAATATTAGAATCTATTTGCTAAATGTATAATCCAATACTTCATTCAACCATAAAAGGAGAAGGGAAACCTTTATTGATTTTGCACGGATATTTTGGAATGTCTGATAACTGGAAAACATTAGGAAATCTATTTTCTAAAGATTATCAAGTACATTTAATAGATCAAAGAAATCATGGACGTAGTTTTCATGCTGATGCTTTTAATTATGAGCTTTTAGCTCAAGATTTGTACAGTTATATTCAATATCATCAATTGGAGAATATATATTTAGTTGGGCATTCTATGGGAGGTAAAACTGCCATGTTATTTGCAGTTAGTTATCCAAATTTGGTAGACAAACTTATTATTGTAGATATCTCTCCAAAATCCTATCAACCGCATCATAATGCAATTTTAGTAGGATTAAATAGTGTGGATTTTTCAATCCATAATTCAAGAAAATTGGTTGATGAACAACTGAGTAATTATATTTCTGAATTAGGAGTTCGTCAGTTTTTATTAAAGAATGTATATTGGAAAGAGAAAGGAGTTTTAGATTATCGTTTTAACTTAAAATCTTTAACAGAAAACAATTCAGAAGTAGGTAAACCTTTACCTCAAAACACTAGTTTTATGAAGCCAACTTTATTTTTAAAAGGAGAGAAATCTGATTATATTTTGAGCGATGAGCAAATGATCATTGATAATCATTTTCTTGAGAATAAAGTGATAGAAATTTCAAAAGCTGGGCATTGGTTACATGCAGAAAATCCAAAAGATTTTTATAATGAGGTTTGTGCCTTTTTAAACTAATTAATTTCGCTCATCTTGATAATTTGAAGTGAAATAAGTTTATTACCTTTATGATTAATCTTTTCATTTTTTGAACTTGCTATGAAAAATTCAGTCAGTATTTTTATTTTAGTTTTTTTTACGTCAGCACTATTTTGCCAAAATAAAAAGATAGATTTAAATTTAGATTTAAATCGTAATCTATGGCAAAAATTCACCTATGATTTGGGTAATATGGCTGGAGGAATGGGGTATGCCTATACAAGACCTCTGCATTGGCAAAAAAAACAGTTTGCAAATTTTGGTTATGTGGCTGCTGGTACTGCTGCACTATATTTTGTAGATGATAATGTAGATAATTGGGCAGATGGCTGGAGAGAAGATGTACCGCGTTGGTTAGTAGATTATGGCAATGATATTGGGAGCCCGAATAATAATTTTATGCTAACTGGTGCTGTTTATTTAACAGGTTTATTCATTAAAGATCCTAAATTAAGAAGAACAGGTGTTTTGTTGATTTCTTCCGCTTCAGCCTCAGGTTTATTGCAACAAATAAGCAAAAGAATTATAGGTAGAGCTAGACCAAGAGCAGATGTTGGTAAAGATGTATTTGATCCATTTCATATAAACCGCGTTTATAATTATGATTCTTTTCCTTCAGGACACACTATGTTAGGTTTTACAAATGCTTATGCAATAGCAAAACAATTTAAAAGCCCTTGGATAAAAGCAGGTTTGTACACCATAGGGTCAATTCCTGGAATTTCCAGAATTATAGACCGTTTTCATTGGATTTCTGATGTTGCTTTTTCAACAGTTATAAGCATTTTTATTGTGGATGCGATAGATCGTTTTTTGGATACTAAATATGATCAAAAGTATAATGATATCAAAAAAGAGAAAAAAGTATCTTGGAATTTACAAGTTGCTCCTCAAACTTTTGGCATCACTATGAATTTTTAATACTAATTTATTATTTCTACCACTTGTCCATTTAATTTATCTTTAATTTGAGATTACTCCAGTAATTAATTTTTTTGAAGATTGGTTATACAAAGCAACCGTTGCGTATTCTAAAGGAGTTGTATCATTAATGTTAATTATTTTACCCGTTAATTGAGCAAAACTTATTTGACTTGTTAAAATTATAAATCCATAAAATAGGTGTATTCTAAGTTTCATTTTTATTTTGAAGCTAACATTTCTGGAGTTGCAACAGTTCTAAATCCCATATGATCTGACCCAGAATCTATGGTAACTCCCATTTTTGCAGATATTCTAAAGCTTGAACAATAAGATTCGTGGCACAAAAATGAACCACCTTTTATTACGTATTCTTCTTGATAAGGATTGCTTGGGCTGTATGATTTGTTAGCACCCTTTGGGTTCAAGATTGGTTTAGAGATGTCCAAATCTTGGTAGTAATTTACATTAAAAAAATCGCTTGTTAATTCCCATACATTTCCAGCCATATCAAATAGACCAATACTATTTGCAGGATATGATTTTACTGGGGATATAAATTCAAAACCATCTCTAGGTTCATTCTTTGTAGGGAAAATTCCTTGCCAAGTATTAGCATTTGCATCTAAAATTTTGGTATTATCTCCCCAAGTAAAAATGGCCTCTTTATAGGTGCCTTGAGCAGCAGATTCCCATTCAGCTTCCGTTGGTAAACGTCTATTTGCCCATTTGCAATAAGCTAAAGCATCTTCTAAGGCTATATGAACTACAGGGAAATTGTCTTTTCCTTCTATAGATGTTCCTGAGCCATAGGGTTGTTTCCAATTCGCACCAATTTTCCAAGTCCACCATTGTGAATAATTTTGCATATTAACAACTGCGTTTACATTTTTATTGAAAACTAAACTACCAGGCTGTAAAATAGAATCATGAGGTTTTGGAGTTCCTGCAGGAACTTGTTTTTTTAGATCTTCCCAATCAATTTTACGCTCTGCAACTGTAATGTATTTTGTAGCTTTTACAAAGGCTTTAAATTGTTTGTTAGTTACTTCAGTTGCATCAATATAAAAACCGTCAACACTTACCTTGTGTGCTGGCTTTTCTCTTTTCATTGCAAATTGATCGGGAGGTTTAGCTCCCATTAAAAAGGTTTTACTTTCCACCCAAATCATGTTTTTAGGTATCTGTACTGTAAAAGTTTTAAGTGTGTTTTGAATTTTTTCATTCTCTTTTTTACAGCTAGACAATCCAAAAAATAAGATAAATGCAATTTGGAAATACTTTATTTTATAATTTTTATAAATTATAGTCATTTCTTTATAATTAGTGTCTTTTTAGTAGATTTAAAAGTATGCAATTTTATATTTTAAATTGAATAAAATAGATTTTTATAAAGGCAAAAATAATTAAGTATTATTTGTTACACAATAAAAAAAGAGTTTCTAAAAATTGATAAAATTATATCAATACGGATAGTTAAATTTTTAAAAGTTCATGATTTTATAGTATTGAACAAATTATTTAAAGCAGATTAAATAGATATTAAGTTATAATTATCTTTTTTTTTATATATTTATTGTTCAATTCCCCTAAATATGAATATTGATTTTGGCATGCTAACTAAATCAATATTTAATGTTAATTATATCTCACAGAAAGATTATTATTATTCTAAAGAATTTTTGAATAAAGAGGTTTTTTTGAGAGTATACTTATCATGTTTTTCTCTAGAGAAATTGCCGCTTATAACTAAAGGTATAGAACTTTTACTTTTAAATAGTAGGGAATGAATATAACGAATTATCTAAAGAAGAATGTATTTGCATCTGTTGGAAAACTTTTAACAGTTTCTTCTGTTACGCTTTTATTACTGCCCATCATTATTCAAAAGATAGGATTAGATCTTTATGGTATCATTAGTCTTACGCTTTTATTTAGTGGGGTTTCTAGTTTGATGGATCTAGGTTTATCTAAAGCAGTAGTATTGTTGAGTGGTGATAAAGAAATATCTACAAATAAAGTAATTACAGTTGCAATTTACTTAAATGTTGCCATTGTTGTAATAATAAGTTTTGTATTCATTATTTTAAATCTTCTAGAAATTGATCTTCTAGGTAAAAATATTAATCTGACTACCTCAGAAAAATATTGGTTATTAATAACTGGATTTTTAATTTTAGTTTTTATGCTCTTAAATAATTTATGTAAATCTATCTTAGAAGCTAACTATTTTATGCATGTTGTGAACTTGAGTTTAGCTTTATTTACACCAATTTTATATGTTACTATTTATATTATAAGTTTTTTTTCACAGAATGTATTGGTTTATATTTTTATTCCATTAATAATTACCGCGAGTTTATTTGTTTTTTATGTTATCTATATAAAGTTAAAAACTGAAACTAAAATTGTTAAGGTTAATAAAAAGCATGCAATATATGTTTTAAAATGTTCTGTTAGCTTTCTTAAATTAGGCCTTATTAACAGTATAACAATGCCTGTAATGAGGTATTTGTTCGTTTTAATGGTTGCTGATGTTGGTATGTATGCCATTTTTGACCTTTCATTTAAAGTGGCAATGTTGGCCAACAGCTTAATAATTTCACTATCAGTGCCAATGTTTGCAGTTTTTTCTAAAATGATAAAAGAAAAGGCAGTAGAAATGTCTAAACTAGCTTTTAAAATATTTTATATTTCTTTCTTTGTTTATTTATTCATTTTAGGAGGATATTATCTTTTAGGAAAGGAAATACTATCCTTTTTGAAATTAGCAACAAATAATTTAGAGCTGCTTTATTACATAACTTTTATTCTAATTATTTCTATAGGAAGCGTTGCAGTAGTGGAAATATTTTACAGATATTTTCTGGCTAGTAATCAGTTGCAAAAAGCTTTTTTAATGAAGATTAGCGTACCAATTACGATGGTGATTTTCTTTTTCTTACTATCAAAAGTTGATATAATTTATAGATTTATTTATGCTTTCGGATTAAGTTGCGTAATAAGCACAACGATTATTTTTTGTGCATTTAAAATAGAAAATAAAAAATTAAAAAGATGATTGTTGTTATTTTAGCTTTTTTTGGTCTTTCTTTTTTATTAGCAGCCAATAGACCCACTTCTTTTGTGATTTTTTATGTATTGGCATCTACTAAATTTTTAGGTTTTGTAGATCCTGCACAATTTATTGTTGGTGGCATTGAGCTTGGTTATTTTGTGCTGAATATCATAGCAATTTTCAGTATTTTTTTTAAGAAGAACTGGGTAGAACTGCCTGAGAATAGCTTTGGAATAATATTGTTAATTACAGTTATGATTGTCTACGGAATTCTAAGACCAATACTTAATGAATTTTCTTCTGTTAAGCAAGCTTTTATAGCTAGTAAAGATGTTTGGAATTATGCTATTTTTATATACCTAATAGTATATTATGATAATTTAGATTTAAAGGTTATTATAAGTGTTATAAAATGGTTAGGTATATATTTGGCAGCCAATTATTTTGTGTATCTAATAGTTCCAAATATTATACCTCCATTTTATTATAATGCTACACATGTAAGAACTTTCTTTCCAACATACATAAGCTTATCAATTTTCTTGTATTTAATTGAAGTGAAAATGTTTAAACTAAAAGATTTAAAAATTTATAGTTTAATATTATTTCAGTTTTTAGGCATAGTGCTTGCAGGGCACAGCAGTTTAACAATAATGACAGGGGGCTGTATTATTTTATATCTTTTTGTTTTTGATGAAAATTTAGCATTAAAAAGTGATGTGATTATTAAGTTTTTTGGTTTTCTATTATTTGGCATTTCGCTAGCACTTATTTTTATAAATGGTTTGTATGATAGTATTGTAAGTGATGTAAATGCATTTATTAATAGTGAAGATTTAGCTTTGAAAACCAGAGATCTCTATAATAAATTTAGATGGGATGCTATCAATAAGCAAAAAGTATTTGGTCATGGTTACATTCATCAATCATCAAAATTCATGAATCAATTTAAATTAAGTGGAACAAGTGCCTATATGGAACGTTTTACAGTAATAGATTCAGGTTACGTAGATCTTCTGATTAAATTTGGGTATTTAGGGGCATCTTTAATAGTAATTGTTTTAAATAAATATTTTTTTTTAGGGTTTTACCCAAAGTATAAAAATCATATTACTCTTGCTATGTCGTCTTTTTTATTGCAATATATACTTATTAGCTATACTTGGTCTGTTTACACCTTTATACATGGCATTGTTCCAGCTGGTTTGGCTTTTTATATAATTTTAATGTATAAAGATATTAATACCTTAGAAAACGAAATTAAATTAATATGAAAAAAAATATTCTTTATTTATTGTCATCCTATAATAGATTTACTGGTACACCAAAAAAAACATTAGATCTTTTAAATAATTCTAACAATAACAATTTCTTATATGTTTGGTCATCAAATTATAAAAAAGAATTTAAAAATGATTATGTAAATGTTAGTAGAAAAGTTTTTGAAGGAGATTATGGCAGAAATATTTTTAAACATGTTAATTATTTAATTAAGATTATTGATCAAGAAAAAATAGAAATTGTTCAAACACAATTTTTTTTCGGTGAACTTTTAATTGGTTTGGTTAAACTATTTAGACCAAAAATAAAAGTGATTGTTGTTTTTGTAGGATCTATGTCTGCGGGTTTTTTAAAAAGAAGTATTCAAAATATTTTTTACAAGAAAGTAAATACTTTTGTTTACATATCAAATTATGTAAAAGAGGAAAAAGAAAAAGTTTTTACTTATTTAAGAAACGCAAAAACAATTGTTATTTATAATGGAACAAATAGATTGTTGGTTGATAAAAATAAAGCTCAAAAAAATGAAAACACATTTAATCTTTTAAGTGTCTCAAGTCTAATATCAATAAAAAATATTTCAACTTTAATTGATATGATGGAACTGATAATTAAAAAACAACATAAAAATATTCATTTATACATTGCTGGAAGTGGAGCTCAAGAAAATGAACTAAAACAAAGCGTAAAGGAAAAGGGATTACAAGAATTTGTACATTTCCTTGGCAACCAAAAAAAAATAGGGAATCTATTAGACAATTCTGATATTTTCGTTCACCCTTGTTATATAGAAGGTTTTGGGATTTCTGTAATAGAAGCAATGATGGCAGAAAAACCAGTTGTAGTTTCAAATGCAGGCGCACTTCCAGAAATTGTAAATCATAAGAAAACTGGGTTCCTTGTAAATCCTTTTAATGCTGAACAATGGATGAATGCTGTTTTAGAGCTTAAGAATAATAATGAATTATCAAAAGAAATAGCCAAAAATGGAAAAGAAAAGGCAGAGCAAGAGTTTTCAGTAAAAAACTTTGTAGAAAATTATAATCTATTATATCAAAAAATTTAAAATGATACATGATTTTTTAAAATATCTAAAAAGTATATCAATAGACTATATAGTTAGTAATGGTTATAAAGATCTATATATAGAAGTTTTAAAAACTAATGACGTAGATATTTTAATAAAAAAAACTGATTTTAAAAAGATAGAAACTATTTTAAAAGCTTTTTGTGAAATAGAAAACTGTAAAATTGTACAAATTTATCACCAAGAAGTATTTGCAAAAAATATATTTTTATATAAAGAAGCCACAGAAGAAATTTTAAATTTAGATTTATACGGCAAATTGCATAAAAATAACAATGAGTTTTTTACAGAATTAGAAATATTTGGTCAAAAAAAATATTATAAAGAGGTATCAATTTTAAATACTCATCAAGAGTTTTTTTACTATTTCATAAAAAAAATAAGTAAGCCAAACTTTTCAATTGAAGTGTTTTCTTACATAAGGAATTTATATTTAGAAGACCAAAATAATTGTGATAGTGCTTTGAGAGAGCATTTGAAAATAACAGGAGAAAGCATCTCAAGCGCATTTTTGAATGATGATTTTTATTTTATTGAAAATAATATGGAAATAATTTTATCTGATTTAGATAAGAAAAATGTAACTCTAAATTATTGGATAAATGATAAATTAAGAATTCTAAAAAGAATACTAAAACCAACAGGAATTTCAATTGCTTTTTTAGGCCCAGATGGTTCAGGAAAAACAACAATTATAAATGGATTACTAAACTCAAATCTACCCTTTAGAAGAACTGATTATTTTCACTTAAAACCTATTTATCCTAAAAATAAATCAGAAGTTGTAACAAGTAATCCTCATCAATATGAACCATATAATGTTTTTAAATCCATAGCTAAACTTATTTACTTTGTATGGCAATACAACATAGGATGGATTAAGAATATTATTCCTTTAAAAATAAAATCTTCTCTAGTTATTTTTGATAGATATTATGATGATTTAATTGCAGATAATAAACGTTACAGGTATGGAGGAGGAAATTACATGGCAATTTTTTTTCGTGTTTTTATAAAAAAACCAAAATTGTATTTTATTTTAGTTACAGATCCAGATATTATTTACAAAAGAAAACAAGAAGTTCTTTTTTCTGAGCTGCAAAATCAAGTAGAAAAGTATAGAGAATTGGCAGATGGGAAAAGATATTTTGAAATAGATGTTAATAATGAACCCAATTTAATTGTGAAAAGGGTAAACTCAATTTTAATGAAAAAGATGAATGAGAGATATTAGTTTTTTTTCTGATGATACTTATCTGAGTATTCCTAATCGTAAAAATCCGAAAGTGATTTTGGCATTTGGTAATAAAATAATGGTTAAAAACTCTTTTCAAATTTACAATCCATTTTCTACAAAAGCTAAACTTTTCAAATGGGTAGTTCGTTTTTTTGGAATACATTTTAAAAGTTTGATTTTGAAATTACTTGACGTTCAAAAACATCAAAACTCTGAGTTTATTAATTTTTTGAATCAAGAATATCAAACTAAATTTACGGCCTCTATATACAATGCAACATTAAAAGATAAAGTTGTAATACAACTACAATCAGAAGGTTCCATTTATGGATATGCAAAATTCCCAATAAATGATAAAGGTTTAAATAATATTAAAAATGAAATATATGCAATTGAACTATTATCTAAAATAGAGATTATAAATTTAGAAATGAAAACGTTTAAATTTCATAACACTCCTTTTTTTATACTACCAGATTTGCAAGGTCATTTTGAAAATATTTCCGATAACGAAATCTATCAGTTTGTTGAATCTTTTAAAAAAGATAAACTCTTAAAACTAAAAGATCATCATAGAATAATTGAAATTAGAGATTTTCTTGAAGCACAAAATTTAATAATCGAACTTGATATTTTAAAATCAGTTTTAAAAACTTCTAAAGATTACTATAGTGAAGTGTATGAACATGGAGATTTTGCACCTTGGAATATTGTAAAAACAAAAAATGGAATGGCTGCTTTTGATTTTGAATATTTTGTAGAAAATGGTTTAGAATATTTAGATATTATAAAATATCATTTTCAAGTAGGAAAACTTTTAAAGGGTAAAAATCAAAATGATTTGTACAAATACGTGTCTGATAAAATAGGTGTTTCTGAAATTAGAGAAATGCTTTCGTTATTCTTATTAAAGGAAATTATGAATTGCTATCAACAAAACAAAGCATCTGATTTTGAAACCAAAATGTTAAATTTTATCAATGGCTAAAAAACTAAAAATATTAATTTCTTGTTATGCTTGCAGTCCTTTAAGAGGCTCAGAGCCAGGAATGGGTTGGAGCTTTGTTTTTGGTTTAAGTAAACATAATGAAGTTCATGTTATTGTTGAAAAGGAAAAATGGGAAAAAGATATTAATAGTTTTCTAGAAAAATATCCAAGTAAAGATTTGAAATTTTATTTTATTACTAAAAAGAGAGCTAGGCTATTGCGTAAAATTTGGCCTCCTTCTTATTATTGGTTTTATAAGAAATGGCAACAAAAAGCTTTCCTATTAGCCAAGAAACTAGATAGAACAGAAAATTTTGATGTAATTCACCAATTAAATATGGTGGGTTATAGGGAGCCCGGGTTTTTGTGGAAAATGAAAAAACCTTTTGTTTGGGGTCCAATAGGTGGTACTGAAAACATACCATGGAAATTATTTTTATTATTTAGTTTTTATGGAAAGCTATTTTATGGATTTAGAAATGTTACTAATAGATATCAGATAAAAAATCTTAGTAGACCAAAGTTGGCAGCCAATAGAGAGCAAGCTATATTAATCGCGGCAACTCCGGACATACAAAATTCCATAAAAAAATATTGGAATCAAAATTCTTTTATTGTTCCTGAAATAGGTTCCATTGAAAATAAGAATATTAAAATTGATTCAAGAAAAGAAAATGAACCACTAAAAATAGTCTGGACGGGTCAACACATACAACGTAAGGCTTTACATTTATTATTAAAGAGTTTAGATTTAGTTGATAAATCTGTAGAGTGGGAATTACACATTTTAGGATTAGGAACCGAAACTAAAAGATGGCAAAAGATGGCAAAAAATCTAAATATTGATTCAAATTGTATTTGGCACGGCTGGGTTGATAAAAGTATAGCATTATCAATTATGAAACAAGCCCATGTATTAGCAATAACAAGTCTGTACGATTTAACGTCAACAGTAATTATTGAAGGCATTTCTTTAGGATTACCAGTTGTAACACTTGATCATTGTGGTTTTTCTTTTGTTATTGATGAGACTTGTGGAATTAAAATCCCTGTAGATAATCCAAAAAAGATATTTATAAACTTTAAACTTGCTATTCAAAAATTATATCAATCTGAAAGTTATAGAGTATCATTAGCAGAAGGTGCATTAAAAAGAGCACAAGACTTTTCTTGGGAAAAGAAAATTAAACAGTTAAATGAAGTTTATCAAAAATTGACTGTATGAAGATTTTAATGGTACATAATAAATATGGAAAACACAGTGGAGAAGAAGCTGTAGTAAATGCTCAAATACGACTATTAGAGGAAAATGGTCATACCGTTGTTACCTATTTTCGAAGTAGTGAAGAATTGGAGACGATGTCAATGGCAAAAGCTAAAGCGTTTTTTTTAGGATTAAGAAACAATAAAGCTATTGCAGATATTAAAGAAATTATCACTAGAGAAAACCCAGACCTTGCTCACGTTCATAATTTGTATCCAATTATTTCGCCAGCGGTTTTGCCAGTGATAAAAAGTTTTGGAGTTCCATTAGTAATGACAGTGCACAATTATAGATTTATATGTCCTAATGGCTTGTTTTTTACCAAAGGTGCTGTCTGTGAAAAATGCACAGGTCCTAAAAAGGAATTAAGTAGTATTCTAAATAATTGTGAGGGTTCTATTTTTAAAAGTACAGGATATGCACTTCGTAATTTTTGGTCAAGAATTACTAAAAAATATAAAAATCATGTGGATAAATATTTGTGCTTAAATGATTTTCAAAAAGAAAAATTAATTGAAAATGGTTTCAATAGAGAAAAATGTGAAGTAATACCAAATTTTTACAATAAACAATTAGAGGATAAGAACTATAACTTAAAAAATAAAAATTATATTGCTTTTGCTGGTAGAATTAGCCCTGAAAAAGGGTTGCCAATTTTAATTAAAGCTGCTAAAAAATTACCAAGTATTACTTTTCAATTAGCAGGCTTAATGAGGCCAAGTTATAAAGATGAAATAGGAGAAATACCGGTAAATGTAATATTAAGAGGCAGATTAAATACGGATGAAATGAAAACTTTTTATGAAAATGCTAGAATGCTAGTACATACAAGTATTTGTTACGAAGGTTTTCCAATGGTTTTTCCTGAAGCAATGGCCTATAAATTACCAATAATTGCTCCTAATTTAGCAGGTTACCCAGAGATTGTAGAGGATGATTTTAACGGATTTTTATTTGAACCAGAAAATGGCGAAGATTTAGCTAAAAAAATAGACACTATTTGGAATAACGAGAATGAACTAATGCGTTTAGGAAACAACGGATTTAAAAAAGTAACACAAAAATATAGCAAGCAATTTTATTATATTTCATTGATAAATGCTTATCAAAATATATTACCTCAATTGTAAGAATTATGGATCTATTAAACATTATCGATAATCATATTTTTTCTAAAGATTTAAATACTTTAGATTTAAATAAACGAACAGTAATAAACACTATAAACCCACACTCTTATTGCGTTGCAAAATCTGATTCTTTATTTGAAAAAGCACTTTTAGATAGTGATATATTATTACCTGATGGATCAGGAATTGTTTTGGCGGCTAATTTTCTTAGAAAAAAAAAGATAAAGAAAATTGCTGGTGCTGATATACATCAATATCTATTGCAATATGCGCATAACAATGGGAAGAAGATTTTTTATTTAGGTGCAGCTCCAAAAACACTAGAATTAATAGGGAAAAAAATTTCTATAGAATACCCTAATATTAAAATAGGTAGTTACTCACCTCCTTATAAAACTGAATTTTCTAAAGAAGATTCAAGAAAAATGATTCAAGAAGTCAATCAATTTAATCCAGATATTCTTTTTGTGGGAATGACAGCCCCAAAACAAGAAAAATGGGTGGCTTCAAATCAGAGTAATTTAAATGCTACCATAATTGTTTCTATTGGTGCTGTTTTTGATTTTTATTCAGGTACTGTGCAAAGATCTAGCTCTTTTTGGATTAAAATGGGTTTAGAATGGTTGCCTAGATTGATAAAAGAACCAAAAAGATTGTGGCATAGAAATTTTGTATCTACCCCAAAGTTTTTATGGTATTTAATAAAAACAAAAATTGCAAACATCTAATAAAAGTAGATAATTCGTTTTTTTTTGGTATATTTCGTTAAATATTAAAATAAAAGATTATTACAATTATAAAATAACCAAATGCCCCAATTAATATGAGTATTATCTGTAAAGTAATACGCATTAATTTAGACAATATTTCTTATTTTATACCATTTTATTTCCCTGTGTATAATTAGAACATCAAAATCTAAAAAGTTAATGGTATTTATCAATCACCAATTTTATTAGTTAATTAGGATACTAGGTTTAGTATTAGTGTAGTTCAATTAATATTTTTAAATAAGAGTATTTTAATTATTAAAATGTAAATTAAAATTTGAAACCATGTTTTTTTCGTTGAATAAATATTTATCAGTGGTCTTATTTTTATTAATGTTAACTTCTTGTGCAAGTAAGAAGGACGTTTTGTATTTTCAAGATATTGATAATTTAAATGTGAGAAAACTAAATTATTCGAGTTCTAAGATTCAGATAGATGATATTATTAATATAAAAGTAACCGCTTTAAATGCTGAGTCTGTTGCCCCTTATAATTTAGAAAATGGGATATCACCAAATACAAGTTTTATAGAAATTTTAAAGCTTCAAGGTTATTTGGTTTCAAAAGAAGGAGAAATTGTTTTTCCAATTCTAGGTAATATAAAAGTGATAGATAAAACTATTTCAGACCTTGAAAATCACATTAAAAAGTTATTAATCGATGGAGGACATGTAGTAGATCCTACAGTAAGTGTTAGACTTTTAAACTCAAAATTTACTGTTTTGGGAGAAGTAAAGCAGGCAGGTACTTTTAATATAACAGAAAATAATATTAATCTTCTTCAAGCTATTGGTTATGCAGGAGATTTAACAATAAATGGTTCAAGAAAAGATGTTCTAATTATTAGAATTAAAGATGGTAAGCAGTTTACTCAAAAAATTGATTTAACAACAACTGATTGGTTTAATAGTGAGTATTATTATATAAAACAGAATGATGTGATTCTAGTAAATCCAAATACAAACAAAATTAAAAGTTCGGGGTTTTTAGGTACTTCAGCTGCTGTAATGTCCGCTATTTCTTTAGTATTAACCTCTATATTAATTTTTATAAGTAGTTAATTGCAATGAATAAAGAGATGCCATTTTTTAAATCTAAAAAGAAAGAAACGTTTAATTTAAAACGTGAAATTTTTAGATATGCCAGAAATTGGAAATGGTTTTTATTATCAATAATTATACTTTTAATAATTGCATTTTTTGGTAATAAAACAAGACCAGAAATTTACGAGACTTCGGCTAGAGTAAAAATCATTAATCAAAAGATGAATGAGATAGAGTTGCCGGGTAATTTAACCTCATTATTTGAAGATTCTAAGGTAAATTTAGAAAATGAAATAGAGATTTTTAAATCCTATAGAATTCTAGAAAAAGTAGCAAAAAGTTTAAAACTGAATGTTAGGTATTACAATATAACAGAAACAAAAACAACTCAAGTTTGGGGTATTCCTCTAAAAATTTGGCCAATTAGTGACTTAAATCCTCTGCCTACAGAGGGAGAATACATTATAAATGTTAATGAGAATGGATATTCAATTTTAGATTTGAATAATAAAAAATGGAAAGTAAATTCACTTTCCATGGATAAAGCCTTTAAGGATTTACCTTTTTTAATAACGTTAGACGCTATTGATAACTTCAAGAATTTGAAAAATAAGAAAATTAAAGTAAGATTCTTTACAATTAAAGAAGCTACTTTAAGGCTGCTGAATGGTTTAAATATTGTTCAAGTGGGTAAAGATAGTGAAATACTAAAAATTTCTTTAAGAAATGAAAGTAGTGCAAGGTCAGAGGCAATCCTAAATGATATTATAGAGAAATTTAATGAAGATGGTATAGGAGATAGAAAACTTATTTTCCAAAGAACTATTGATTTTGTTGACGAAAGGTTTATAGATTTAACAAAAGAATTGGACTCAATAGAAAATGAAAAAAGAAGCTTTAAAAGAATTAATAAGCTTACAGATATTGAGATGGATACAGAGCGTAATTTATCTGATAAATCAAGCTCTAACCTTCAAAAAACAAATCTTGAAACTCAGCTGGAGATAGCAAGAATCATTAGAAAGACCCTTACTAGTAACAGTGATTCTGAATTATTACCCGTAAATATTGGTCTTGGTATAACAGGTATTAATGATCAAATTGTTCTTTACAACCGCAAATTATTAGAAATTAACAAGTTAAAGATTAGTGGTGGTGTAAATAATCCATTAATCAAAAACTTAAATGAGGAAATCAATAATTTAAAAAACAATATTTTTACATCTGTCGTAACTTATCAGAAAAAATCTGAAACAGCATTAAATAACATTAAAGTTATTGATGGGAAAAATAAAGGTTTCTTTAAAGAATTACCAAATAAGGAAAAGATTTTGCGAGAGATTGAAAGGGATCAGACAATTAAAGAAAATTTGTTTATTTTTCTTTTACAAAGAAGAGAAGAGGCATCTATAAATTTGGTAATAACAGCGCCAACGTTAAAGGTTGTAGATTATGCAATTACCAACCTTATACCGGTATCCGAAAGTCCAAGAATGGTTTATGCAAAAGCCTTTATAGCAGGTTTAGTAATCCCTTTTGTAATTTTATATTTGATGTTTTTTATAGATACAAAAATTCAATCCAAAGAAGATTTGTATGCCAATATTACAACAAGTTATGTTATTGGTGATATTACTCTTTCAACGGACGGAAAAACATTCAATGGCAAAAGTGATAATTCTGATTTGGCTGAGGGTTTTAGAATGTTGAGAACAAATATTGGATATGTGTTTAAGACCTTTCCTGAAAAGAATTCACCAAAAATTATTATGATTACTTCATCTAGTGAAGAAGAAGGAAAAACTTTTTGTGCTATAAACTTGGCTTTATCGTATTCAATTTTAAATAAAAAGGTACTTCTTTTAGATACTAATTTTAGAAATCCAGAAATTCCTAATTCCTTAACATTAAAAAATTATAAAAATAAAGGACTGTCTGATTTTCTTTTGAATGAAGTAAGTGATTTAAAAGATTTAGTTTGTTACCATAAAATAGATAATACAAATTTAGATGTTATAACAACTGGAAAATTATCAAAATCACCAGCAGAACTATTGGCAAATGGAAAAATAAAAGAACTTATAGATTTAGTTAAAGATCATTATGATTATATTATTATGGATACTACTGCAACAACTTCAGTAACAGATACCTTGTTGATTTCCGAGATTGCAGATATTACTTTATATGTGGCTAAAGCCAATTATACAAATAAGAAAGATATTGCTTTTTCTGAAGAACTAATTGCAACAAATAGACTTAAAAACGTAAGTTATGTTTTTAATGGAGTTCCATCTAACTCATTTTTAAAAAGTAAAAAAATAAAATCAATAAGGGCAAAATTAGGTTTTAGGAAATTCAAAAGTAAAAAAGTATAGCTCGAAAATTACACATAGTTAAACTAATTCCTGTTTATTTAAGAAATGTTTAAAATATTGCATTAGAGTTGGTTTATTCATAATAATGATGGTTAATTTCTAATAATATTTGTGTTTCTAATTTTAATCTTTAGATTTGTTTTTTATTAAAAGGAAAACCAATGTTAAATAAAAATTATACCCGTTTCTTTTTTTACTTTTATTTTTACAATAAGAGAAGAGACTTTGTATGTTTTTAAAAAGCATAAAAAATATATAAAGTCTCGAATTTACTTCGAGACTTTTTTTTTGAAATAAATCTAATAGTTTGAAAAATATAATTGCCATACAAGGAGCAGAGGGCTCAAATCATCATAAAATTGCAAGAGATTTTTATGGAGTAGATATTCAATTAAAAGAATGTATGTCTTTTGATGTTTTGGTAGCTAGCTTATTAGATAACTCAGCAAGTTTAGGAGTTATGGCTTTAGAGAATACAATTGCAGGTTCAATTATTCCTAATTATGCTTTAATTGATACCAATAATTTACACATTATAGGTGAAAAATATTTAAATATTCATCATCATTTAATGGCTTTAAAAGATCAAGAAATAAATGATATAACAGAAGTATGGTCGCATCCAATGGCTTTGTTGCAGTGTAAAGAGTTTTTCAAAAAATACCCTCATATTAAATTGGTAGAAGATGTGGATACTGCAGAAGTTGCAAAAAGAATATCAAAAGAAAAGTTGATAGGGATCGCGGCAATAGCACCAAAAATTGCGGCAGAAATTTTTGATTTAGCAATTATTGAAGATGAAATTCAGACGATAAAGGATAACTCTACACGATTTGTAATTGTTCAAACTGATGAGCCAAAATTAAATAAAGATGTAAATAAGGCATCTATTAAATTTCAACTGAGTCATAAAAGAGGAAGTTTAGCAGCTATTTTAAATGTGTTAAGTGATTGTAAAATGAATTTAACTAAAATTCAATCGTTGCCAGTTATTGAAACACCTTGGAAATATTCCTTTTTTGTAGATGTAACTTTTGAGGATTACTCAGCATATAAAAAAGCAAAATCTCTTATAGAAATAATGGCAGAAGAATTCAAGATTTTAGGAACTTATAAAAACGGCAGGAATAAATTATGATACAACCAGCTAAAAGATTAGGTACAGTTCAAGAATACTATTTCTCAAGGAAGTTAAGAGAAGTTAGGGGATTAATAGCTGATGGGAAACCCATAATTAATATGGGTATAGGTTCTCCAGATTTACAGCCACCAGAAAAAGTAATAGAGGCAATTCAAGGAAGTTTAAATGATTCAAATGCTCATAAATATCAGTCTTATCAGGGATTACCAGAATTAAGAGCAGCAATTTCAACATTTTATAAAAATAAGTTTGCTGTAGATTCAAATCCGGAGAATGAAATTTTGCCTTTAATGGGAAGTAAAGAGGGAATTATGCATATTTCTATGGCTTTTTTAAATGAAGGTGATAAAGCTTTAATCCCTAATCCAGGCTATCCTACATATACTTCTGTTACAAAATTAGTTGGTGCAGAACCCTTATTTTATAATTTATGTGATCAAAATAATTGGCAACCAAATTTTGAGGAATTAGAAAATCAAAATTTAACTGATGTAAAAATAATGTGGATCAATTATCCACATATGCCAACAGGAACAGATGCCACTATTGAAACATTTAAAAAGTTAGTTACTTTTGGTAAAAAGCATAATATTCTAATTATAAATGACAATCCTTACAGTTTTATTTTAAATGATAATCCTATCAGTATTTTACAAGTTGAAGGAGCTAAAGAAATTGCTTTAGAGTTAAATTCCTTAAGTAAAACTTTTAATATGGCCGGTTGGCGAGTTGGAATGTTGTTAGGAAACTCAGCCTACATCAACGAAGTTCTAAAAGTAAAATCAAATATGGATTCTGGTATGTTTTACGGAATTCAAAAAGGTGCAATAGAAGCTCTTGAATTATCTGATAATTGGTTTTTAGAGCAAAATAGAATATATAAAGAACGAAGAGAATTAATATGGCAATTGGCAGATAAGCTAAATACAACTTATAACAAAAAATCAACAGGATTATTTGTTTGGGCAAAAATTCCTGAAGATAAAAAATCAGAGGAAGTAACAGATTCAATATTATATAATAAAGATGTTTTTATCACTCCAGGAACTGTTTTTGGTTCTCAAGGAGAAGGTTATATTCGTTTTTCTTTATGTGTATCATCAGAAATAATTAAAGAAGCAATTAGCAGGTTTTAAACAATCATGAAAGGTGAAAGAGTAAGACATATGGAATATAAAAAAGGGAAAAGCATTGCTATTGATAACTATTTAGAAATTGAAAAAATAAAATAGTATTTGAGTAACACTAGGTTATAACCTATTGAAAATAAAAGCATGAAAAATATATTTTGCATCGGTATTGGTTTAATTGGCGGTAGCTTTGCTATCGACATAAAAAAACAGCATCCAGAATCTATAATTTATGGAATTAGTAGAAAAGATGCTACCCTAGAAAAAGCCTTGGAGCTTAATTTAATTGATAAGAAAGCAACTTTAGACGATTTAAACAATGCAGATTTGGTAATTGTATCAATTCCTGTAGATGCTACCGTAAAATTATTGCCTACTATTTTGGATAAAATCTCAGATAAAACTTTAGTTTTTGACGCAGGTTCTACAAAAGAAGCAATTTGTAAAGTTGTTGAACATCATAAAAATAGAAGAAACTTTTTAGCTTGCCATCCCATTGCAGGAACTGAAAATTCCGGGCCAACAGCTGCAATTTCTGACTTATATAAAGGGAAAACAAACATCATTTGTGAAGTTGAAAAAACAACTTTTCATTTACAAGAAAAAGCTTTAGACCTTTTTAGAGCTATTGGAATGCGTATTCGTTATATGGATCCTGTTTCGCACGATAAACATATTGCGTATGTTTCGCACTTATCTCACATTAGTTCATTTATGTTAGGCAAAACAGTGTTGGCCAAAGAAAAAAATGAAAGAGATATTTTTGATATGGCAGGTTCAGGATTTGCATCTACAGTGCGGCTGGCAAAAAGTTCACCAGCAATGTGGGCGCCTATTTTCAATCAAAATAAAGAAAATGTCATTGAGTCGTTAGAGGAATACATCAATAATTTACAGAAATTTAAAGAATTGATGCAACAAGATAATTTCTCCGAGATATTTAAAGAAATGGAGAATACAAATTATATAAAACAAATTTTAAACGGTATAAAATAAAAGCCATAATAAAGATAAAAATGAAGAATACAGCAGCATTAAGAACATGGTTGGATGATATGAAACTAGATCATCCACTAGTAATAGCAGGGCCTTGTAGTGCAGAAACCGAAGAACAGGTTTTAAAAATTGCGCACGAATTAAAAGATTCTGATGTAAACTATTATAGAGCAGGAATATGGAAACCAAGAACAAGACCTGGTAATTTTGAAGGTGTTGGTGCTTTAGGTTTAGGGTGGCTAAAAAAAGTAAAAGAAGAAACAGGCATGAAAACCTGCACAGAAGTTGCAAACGCTGCTCACTGTAAATTAGCTATTGAAAATGATGTAGATTTACTTTGGATTGGGGCTCGTTCAACCGTTTCTCCATTTATTATGCAAGAAATTGCAGACGCCTTAGCAGGTACAGATAAAATTGTTTTAGTAAAAAATCCTGTAAATCCAGATTTAGCCCTTTGGCTTGGTGGTATTGAAAGATTATATACAGCAGGAATTAAAAATTTAGGTGCAATTCACAGAGGGTTTTCTACTTATGACAAGTCTAAGTACAGAAATAATCCAAACTGGCAATTGGCAATTGAATTCCAAAATAAATTTCCAGATTTACCGTTAATCTGCGATCCTTCGCATATTACAGGAAATAGAGAAATGATTCAAGATGTTTCTCAAGTAGCCTTAGATTTAAATTTCGATGGTTTAATGATAGAAACTCATTGGGATCCTGAGAATGCTTGGTCAGATGCGGCGCAACAAGTAACCCCTACAAAATTAAAATTAATTATGGAGGAGTTAAAAATTAAGAAACCAACTGAAACAGCTGCAGATTATAGAGAATCGCTAGGAAATCTAAGAGCTCAAATTAATGTGGTTGATGACCAATTAATCGAGTTGTTAGGAAAGCGTATGGAAGTAGCTGATCAAATAGGAGCATTAAAGAAAGAGAAAAACGTTGCGGTTTTACAATCAAGACGTTGGAACGAAATTCTTGGAAATATGGTTTTAGAAGGAACTAGTAAAGGATTAAGTGAGGAGTTTGTGTTAAAAATGTTTAAAGCAATCCACCAAGAATCCATTAATCATCAAGAAAAGATTATCAACGGATAATTTTTGGGCGTTACCTAAAGGTCAGGCTTTCATTACTCACTTTTTTTGCCGAAAAAAAGCAAAAAAGAGTTCAAACATGCCATTCAATCCTTAACGCGTATCGCAAACCCAAACAAAAGTAATTTAGAGTTGCTTTCAGATATTTTATAAATACTCTTCAGATCTTTAAAATCTGAAGGGTATTTATTTTAAATTCTGCATCTTTGTAGTAATGAGAGGAATTGTATATAAATCTACAGGCAGTTGGTATTGGGTAAAATCTAAAGATGGTCTTTTGCACAAATGTAGAATTAAAGGAAAATTTAGGATAAAAGGAATAAAAAGTACCAATCCTATTGCAGTTGGAGATAAAGTTGTATTCGATTTAGAAAAAAAAGGAGATGAAGAAACAGGCGTTATTAAAACCATTTTAGATAGAGATAATTTTATTGTAAGAAAATCTGTAAATCTATCTAAACAAACCCATATTATTGCTGCAAATGTAGATCAAGTTTTCTTATTGATAACTATAAATAATCCGCCAACATTTACCGCTTTTATAGATCGTTTTTTAGTAACAACAAGAGCTTACAGAGTAGATACTATTCTAGTTTTCAATAAAATTGATGCTTATGAAATTGAAGAAAGAGCAGAGATTTTATACCTTAAAGATATTTATGAAGCTATTGGTTATAGATGTTTAGAAGTGTCTGCTACTCAAAATAAAAATGTAGATCAAATTAAAGATTTGATGTTAGGTAAAACATCAATGTTTGTTGGGCATTCAGGAGTTGGTAAAACTACATTGGTAAATGCAATAGAACCTTCTTTAGATTTAAAAACCAAAGAGATCTCAGATCAACACAAACAAGGGCAGCATACAACAACTTTTGCAGAAATGTTCGATTTAAGTTTCAATGCACAAATTATTGATACGCCAGGAATCAAAGGTTTTGGGGTTGTTGATATGGATAAATATGAGTTAGGCGATTATTTTCCTGAGTTTTTTAAGTTAAAACAACATTGTAAATTCAATGATTGCTTGCATTTAAAAGAACCAAAATGTGCAGTTAAAGAGGCTTTAGAAAATGAAGAAATTAGCTGGTCTAGGTATAGGAGTTATTTGCAGATATTAGAGGGCGAAGAAGAAACCGAACATTACAGAACAGATATTTGGAATGAAGAAGATAATGAGTAGTTTATGAAAGTTGTTATTCAAAGAGTTTCCAAGGCAAGTGTTACTGTTGTTCATGGAGAAACCATAGCAAGCATCAAAAGAGGATTACTGGTTCTTTTAGGAATTGTAAATGAAGATACTCAAGAAGATATCAATTGGTTAGTAAAAAAAGTGAGTAATCTTCGCATTTTTAATGATGAAAATGGCGTAATGAATAAATCCCTTATAGATATAAATGGAGGAGTAATTGTGGTTAGTCAATTTACTTTACAAGCATCAACCAAAAAAGGAAACAGACCAAGTTATATAAGAGCAGCAAAACCAGATGTTGCAATTCCATTATATGAAAAATTCATAACTACGTTAGAAAAAGAAACTTCTATAAAAATACAAACAGGTCAGTTTGGAGCAGATATGAAGGTTGAACTCTTAAATGATGGCCCAGTCACAATTATTATCGATTCTAAAAACAAAGACTAACTTCATTTTGTTAAAGTTATATTAATACATTTAGATGAAATAACTAGTAAAACCATATAATTGTATATTTGCCTAGGAAAATAAAATATAAATTAACCAAATTTTAAAACAATGAAAAAATTAATAGTATCGTTAGTAGTTATTGCATCAGTATTAACATCTTGTAAAAGTGAGAAAAAAGAGAAAGCTATAGAAACCAAAGTAGCAGAAAAAGTAGTGGTGGAGGTTTCAGAATTAAACAATGTAGATACAGCAGCATCAGTTTTAACTTGGAAAGGAACAAAACCAACTGGCGCACACGATGGTTCTGTGATGATTAAAGATGGTGATTTAGTATTAGAAGAAGGCAAAGTAACAGGAGGAGAGTTTGTAATTGATATGAATTCTATTAAAGTTTTAGATATTCCTGCAGACAATGGAGGTAATGCTAAATTAGTTGGCCATTTAGTAAGTGCAGACTTTTTTGATGTAGCAAAATATCCAACATCTAAATTTATTATAACTAAAGTAGAAGATAAAGGAGAAAAAATTCATGTTACTGGTAATTTAACCTTGAAGGATGTTACAAAAAGTATTACAATTCCTGCAACTGTTTCACAAGAAGGTGATGTAACTATTTTTGCTAGTGAAAAATTTATGGTTAATAGAGCAGAGTTTAATGTAAAGTATGCTTCTAAATCATTTTTTGGAGATTTAAAAGATAAATTTATCGATGATAATATGGAATTATCTTTTACAGTGAAAACAAAATAATTATCTTTTAATTAAATTATTACTGTAATTAAAATCTTAGTTTTATTTATAATTTACTCTTAAAATATATTTGTTCAAAGTAATTATTTTGGTTTCTTGAAATCTATTTAATAATACTTAGATTATTTTAATTTTTACAAACCCAAAACTGAAAGTTTTGGGTTTTCTTTTTTACAATTTAATTGAAGTTGTATTTTTAACCTGCTCAATAGCAAAAGTACTATGAGTACTTCCAATATATTTTATTGCAGTCAATTTTGTTACCATGAAATCTCGATAGGAATCCATATCTTTTACGTAAATTTTTAAAATATAATCATAGTCTCCACTTACATGGAAACATTCGGAAACTTCTTCTAATTTTAAAATTTCACGTTCAAACGTTGTAACATATTCTTTAGAGTGTTGTACCAATTTTATATGGCAAAAAACTAAAAACGATTTTTCAATTTTATTTTTATTAATGATAGCCACATATTTTTCAATCACATTACGATTTTCTAGTTTTTTAATACGTTCATAAACAGCAGTTACAGATAAATTTAGCTGTAAAGACAGCTGCTTTGTAGTTTGCTTGCTGTCTTGTTGTAATAAATTGATGAGTCTTTTATCCGTAGTGTCTAACATTGTAAATTTTCTATAAATGGGTGAAGAATTAGGTTGATTTAGTTTTTTAAATAGGTAATTAAAGTAAATTTAGTAAAATAATCTAATTATTTTAGTTTATGTTGATTTATTTTCTGTTTAAGCTTAATTTTGTGTTATAAAACACAAAAACATGAAATTCAACCCAGCAGATAATATTCAAGATTTACAATACTTTGGAGAGTTTGGAGGCGTAAATCCATCCATATCAGATTCATCAACTTATACATTTTTATCAGCAAAAACAATGTTTGATACTTTTGAAGGAAATGCAGACGGTTGTTATTTGTATTCACGCCATTCAACACCTTCAAATTTATACTTGGGAGAGGCTTTAGCAGCAATGGAAGGAACAGAAACTGCAAATGTTTCAGCCTCAGGAATGGGAGCCATTACTCCAGTTTTATTACAATTATGTAATGCAGGAGATCATATTGTATCGAGTAGAACTATTTATGGAGGTACCTATGCGTTCTTAAAAAACTTTACACCAAAATTAGGTATAGAAACATCTTTTGTAGACATTACAAAATTAGATATCGTAGAGAAAGCCATAACCAAAAATACAAAAGTTTTATACTGCGAGTCTGTGAGTAACCCACTTTTAGAGGTTGCAGATATAAAAAGTTTATCAGCTTTAGCAAAAAAATATAATTTGAAATTAGTGGTGGATAATACTTTTTCGCCACTATCAATTTCTCCGGCAAAATTAGGAGCAGATATTGTTTGCCATAGTTTAACTAAATTTATCAATGGTTCTTCAGATACAGTTGGAGGTGTTGTTTGTGGAACACAAGAATTTATTGACGATTTAAGAAACGTAAATGACGGAGCAAGCATGTTATTGGGCTCAACTATGGATAGTTTAAGAGCGGCTTCTGTCTTAAAAAATATGAGAACTTTACATATCAGAATGAAACAACACAGTTACAATGCTGCTTATTTGGCTGATAAATTCCAAGCAGACGGCTTAAAAACAGTTTATCCTGGTTTAAAATCACATCCATCTCACATCCTTTTTAAAGAAATGATGAATGAAGCTTATGGTTTTGGAGGAATGTTAACTTTAGATGTGGGTTCATTAGAAAAAGCTAATGAATTAATGGAGTTAATGCAACACAAAAACTTAGGATATCTAGCAGTTAGCTTAGGCTTTTACAAAACTTTATTTTCGGCACCAGGAAGTTCAACATCATCAGAAATTCCAGAAGATGAGCAAAAAGAAATGGGGCTTTCAGATGGTTTAATTCGTTTTTCTATAGGTCTAGATAATAATATCGAAAGAACATACCAAATGATGAAAGCTTGTATGTTACAAGTAGGAGTTTTATAATTTTCAAAGTAAAATAGAAACTTTATTTATTTTAAGGGCAAAGCACCCAATAAAAGAGGAATTTTTGCAATATTTGTATTTTAAGCTTAATAATGAACAATAATCTATTGATTTATGTTTTTTTAAATTATTCATTATGAAAATATTAGTGCAAATAGCAAGAATAATTGTAGGAGTCTTATTTATATTTTCAGGTTTTGTAAAATTGGTAGATCCAATTGGGTCTCAATATAAATTTGAAGAATATTTTTCAGAAGGTGTCCTAAATTTAGAATTTCTAATTCCTTATGCATTGCCATTTGCAGTATTTTTAATTATTTCAGAGATTGTTTTGGGATTTGCTTTATTAGTGGGGTGGAAGGCAAAATTTACTGTTGGAAGTTTAAAAATAATGATTTTAGTATTCTTGTTTTTAACTTGGTATTCAGCTTATTATGATAAAGTTACAGATTGTGGTTGTTTTGGGGATGCTATAAAATTAAAACCTTGGGAAACTTTCTATAAAGATGTAATTCTAACCCTTTTGATATTTTTTATTGGATTTAAAATCTATTGGATAAAACCAGTTTTGCCAAAAAGTAATCCGGGTTTCGTCGTTTTCTTATCTTTATTAATTTCAAGCACAATTACCTATTATGTATTGGTTCATCTGCCAATTATCGACTTTAGGGCTTATGCAATTGGTAAAAATATTCCTGAAGGAATGGTTTATAAAGATGATGGAGAAATTCCTCCAGTACATGATTTCTTCTTAGAAGATGCTCAAAACGATTTAGCTTCAAAAATTCTGAAAATGGATAAAGTAGTGCTGGTTATTATGTCTAGTTTAGAAAAATCAGATTACATAGCGTTTCCAGAAGTGAAAGTATTTGCACAAAAAGCTCTCAAAAAAGATTATAAAGTCTATGGGGTTTCAGCCTCTTTTTCTGAGATTATTCAGTTAACCACTGAGAAATTTGAACTTCCATTTGAATTTTTATTTTGTGACGAAACAACTTTGAAAACAATGATTAGAGCCAATCCAGGCATTATAATCTTAAACAAGGGTACAGTTACTGAAAAGAAAAACTGGAGAGATATTGAAGATATAGAACTGTAATGAAAAGTTTGTTTTTGGTTTTTATTGGAGGAGGTTTTGGTAGTGTTTTACGTTTTTTGATTGGAAAATGGTTTAATAATGCAGAGAACGGAATTCCTTATGGAACTTTTATCGCAAATATTTTAGGGAGTTTAATCATAGGGTTTATTCTGGGTTATGCTGCAAAAAATGAAGCATTAACTCAAAATCATACGTTATTATTAGCAACAGGTTTTTGTGGAGGTTTTACTACATTTTCAACGTTTGCTTATGAAAATCATGTATTTTTAAAGTCAGGAGACTTTACCTCTTTTGCTCTTTACACGATTATGAGCTTTGTGGTTGGATTTATTGCTGTTTTTGCAGGAATATATTTAGTTAAATTTATATAAATAATGGTTCCGATTTATTAGAACTATAAAAAAATACATCTATATGAACGAATTTGTTACCTATCAATCAGAAGAAAATTATGCAATTATTACCATTAACAACGGTAAAGCAAACGCTATTTCTCATGACGTAGCTGATGGTTTAAATGCGGGTTTAGATAAGGCTGAGCAAGAAGATAAAATTGTCATTTTAACAGGTACCCCCGGTATTTTTTCTGGAGGTTTCGATTTAAAAGTGATGACAAAATCATCTGAATCAGCTTTAGAATTAGTAACAAAAGGTTCTAAACTATCTTTGAGAATGTTGTCTTTTCCGAAACCAATTATTGTTGCGTGTAATGGACATGCCATTGCAAAAGGAGCATTTTTGTTGTTATCAGCAGATTACAGAATCGGGGTTCAAGGTGATTTTAAAATAGGTTTAAATGAAGTTATAATTGGTATGACCATGCATCATGCAGGCATTGCAATTGCAAAATCTCGTTTATCAGAATCTTATTTGGCAAGAAGTGTAAATAATGCAGAAATATATAGTGTTAAAGATGCTATAACTGCTGGTTTTTTAGATACTGCAGTTCCTGAAGATTTACTTTTGCCTACTGCAATTAAAGTTGCAGGGATGTTTTCAAAATTGAATAAAACTGCACATGCAGCAACTAAATTAAGAGTTAGAAAGCCACATTTAGATGCCTTAACTCAAGCTATTCAATTAGATTCAAAAGGTAGTATTTCTTTGAGTTAGTCATTTTAAATTTATTATTTTCGCATCCAATTAAACAAAAATAGTACTTAAAAAGCAACAAATGAAAGCATATATTTTTCCAGGTCAGGGAGCACAATTTACTGGTATGGGTTTAGATTTATACGAAAAATCTCCATTAGCACAAGAATATTTTGAAAAAGCAAATAATATTTTAGGCTTTTCAATCACAGATATTATGTTTGAAGGAACTGCTGATCAGTTAAAAGAAACTAAGGTGACACAGCCAGCAATTTTTATACATTCTGTAATTTTAGCTAAAGTTTTGGGTGATGATTTTCAACCAGAAATGGTTGCGGGGCATTCATTAGGTGAATTTTCAGCATTAGTGGCAAACGGAGTTTTATCTTTTGAAGACGGTTTAAGGTTGGTTTCTAAGCGTGCTTTGGCAATGCAAAAAGCTTGCGAAATTGCGCCATCTACAATGGCTGCCGTTTTAGGTTTAGATGATAATATTGTTGAAGAAACTTGTGCAGAAATTGATGGAGTGGTTGTAGCTGCAAATTACAATTGTCCCGGTCAACTAGTGATTTCCGGAGAAATTGAAGCTGTAGAAAAAGCATGTGAAGTTTTAACTGAAAAAGGAGCAAGAAGAGCTTTGTTGTTGCCAGTTGGAGGTGCGTTTCATTCACCAATGATGGAACCAGCAAGAGAGGAATTAGCAGCGGCAATAGAGGGTACTCAATTTAGTGAGCCAACTTGCGCAATTTATCAAAATGTTGTTGCAAAAGCAGTGACGAATCCAGATGAAATTAAAGAAAACTTAATAGCTCAATTAACTGCTCCAGTAAAATGGACACAATGTATTCAAGCAATGATTGCTGACGGAGGAACTGAATTTATAGAAGTTGGTCCAGGTAAAGTTTTACAGGGTTTAATGCGTAAAATTGATAGATCTGTTGCTGCTAGTGGAGCAAGTTTATAATATTAAAACTTTAAATCTAAAGGTTACTGTGTCTTTTTATAAAGACGGAGAATTCAACATCACACTTTATTAAAGAGGTTCTAATTTTAGAATTGTTTTAAAATAAAATTTAAAAAGCGGCTTTCAAGACTATTTGAAAGTCGCTTTTAATTATAAGAGAAATCTACTTTTTGCTTACAAAGAATAAACGTAAATTTGCACCCATTAAATTGAAAGATGATGCAATACAATCACCAAGAAATTGAAAAGAAATGGCAAAATTTTTGGGCTAATAACCAAACTTTTAAAGTTTCTAACACTTCAGATAGGCCTAAATATTATGTTTTAGATATGTTTCCATATCCGTCAGGAGCAGGTTTGCATGTTGGGCATCCTTTAGGATATATTGCATCAGACATTTACTCACGTTATAAACGTCACAAGGGTTTTAATGTAATGCATCCTCAGGGTTATGATTCTTTTGGTTTACCAGCAGAGCAATATGCTATTCAGACTGGTCAACATCCTGCAAAAACAACAGAAGACAATATAAAAACTTATAGAAGACAATTAGATCAAATAGGTTTTTCTTTTGATTGGAGCAGAGAAGTGAGAACATCTAGTCCCGAATATTACAAATGGACACAATGGATTTTTATTCAACTATTCAATTCTTGGTACAATAAAGATTCAGATAAAGCAGAGGAAATTTCTAGTTTAGAAAAAATATTTAAAATAGAAGGAAATAAATCTGTCAATGCAGTTTGTGATGAAGAAATCAAATCGTTTTCTGCTGATGAATGGAAAATATTTACTAGAAAAGAGCAAGAAGAGATTTTATTGCAATACAGACTTACTTTTTTGTCTGATACAGAAGTAAATTGGTGTCCTGCTTTAGGGACAGTTTTGGCAAATGATGAAATTGTAAACGGAGTTTCAGAAAGAGGAGGTCATGCAGTTGTTCGAAAAAAAATGACACAATGGTCTATGCGAATTTCTGCCTATGCACAACGTTTGTTAGATGGTTTAGAAACTATAGATTGGCCTCAGCCATTAAAAGATTCTCAAACCAATTGGATTGGACGATCGCAAGGAGCAATGGTTACTTTTAAAGTGGAAGGAGATTCTCATAAACAAGCATCAGAAGTAAAGTTGTCTTATAAAGAATTAGAAACTTTAAAAGAACTTCGTCAGAATTTATCTAAAGCTGAGGTAACGCTTTGGAATGAATTAAAAAAGAAAAAAGGAGCATCTAAATTTAGAAAAAAATATACGGTTGGTTCATTTTTGGTTGATTATGTTAGTGTTTCTAAAAATTTGATTGTTGAGTTTTCTGGCAAAGAAGATGAAGAAGACAGAATAACATATTTTAATAAAGAAGGTTTTAATGTAATTCATTTTACAAATAAAGAAGTACTTGAAAATGTAGATAAAGTCATTTCTGAAATCAACTTAGCAATTCAGTTTCCTAAAGTAATTGCAAAAAAATCTATTGATAAAAAAGTTGTAAAAGAAAATAATCAATATAAAATTGATGTATTTACAACAAGACCAGATACTATTTATGGAGTTAGTTTTATGACATTGGCTCCAGAACACGAGTTAGTGTCTAAAATTACAACTGAAGCTCAAAAAGCAGAGGTTGAGGCTTATATAAAAATTACGGCAAAACGTTCTGAGCGTGATAGAATGGCAGATGTAAAAACTATTTCTGGTGCTTTTACAGGGGCTTATGCAATTCATCCTTTTTCGGGAGAAAAAGTTCAAATTTGGATTGGAGATTATGTTTTAGCTTCATATGGTACAGGAGCCGTAATGGCTGTTCCTTGCGGAGATCAAAGAGATTATGATTTTGCAAAACATTTTAATATTCCAATTCCTAATATTTTTGAAAATGTAGATATTTCTGAGTCTGCCCATGCAGATAAAGAAGGCACTGTAATTGCGAATTCAGATTTTTTATCAGGGTTAAAATATAAAAAAGCGTTGAAATTATCCATTTACGAAATGGAAAAACGTGGTTTTGGT
>ENA-OSET01000443-OSET01000443.1-sediment-metagenome-genome-assembly--contig:-NODE-443-length-46501-cov-5.047303_pt1 | contig 46501 bp, 40 predicted proteins | sample MGYA00237882_ERZ534229 | MGnify/ENA primary metagenome ERZ534229 (study PRJEB26408, sample SAMN06266212) | sediment metagenome | isolation source: Hudson Canyon methane seep mesocosm | place: USA:Hudson...
ATTCCACATATCAAATATCCCCTTATGTTTTACATATCTTCCTACGTAAATAAAACGTTTAGGAAAATTACGCATCTTACTTTCTTTCGCCTTTTCAAAATAGGACGAAAATAAGTCCACATCAGCAGAATAAAATCCTTCTGATATTTCTGAAGACTTATAACCTAATTTTTTAGCAAATTTACGTTGTGGTTTTCCAGGGACCCAAACATGGGAGAATTTATTTTTGATAATAAAGGAACTTAGTAAAGTTGCAATTTTTTGCCTAGCACTGCCAAACCAATGATTATCCAGAGCCAACACCGTTTTCACTTTTCCTTTATAATGTTTGCAAACATTTACATAGCCTTTATCCATCCATCCCGATGAAATAATTAGATCAGGATTAATTGTATTCGCCAATTCTAACAACTGCTCATTTGTAAAGTCATTTCTTTCATAGGTAGAAGCACTATTCAATTCAAATTGAAAAGGAGCCTCTTTGTTTACGGGCCATCTTACAATATGAAATTCAATATTGGAATAAAGCTCAATTGTTTTATTTATGCAGGTTATTGTATAACCCGCAATCTCGGTGTATAGAATTAATATTTTATTGCGCCTTATGCTCATAATATTCAATAAATTCTAATAACTCTTTATTATAGGTGGTATGCCTTCCTTTTATAAATTCACGAATTACATCGACTTCATTTTTCCAGTCCTGTACGGATGAATGTGTTCTCCAACGCATTATTTGTTGCGGCATTAGAGGTTCTTGCTCTTGTTCCAAAGAATCCAATTTCTCTACTAGCAGTTCAACAGAAAATATACTTTTCGCTAGCTCTTTATACCTATCTAATAGTAACATTCTAAATTCTTTTAGTTCCATTGCATGCCCTAATAGCTCTGAAAAAAATGAATTCTCATTTTTTAAAACCTGAAACATCTCATTGTTTTTGCCAATTCCCCACCCTAAATCCAAATCATTTAATATAAATCGGATAGGAGCATCTTTTATTCCAAAAGCTTTAAAATTATGGGTAGGCCAATCCTGATTATTAGCAAATGTTTCAATTAATGTGTAATCAATCAAACTTTCTATCGACACTAATTTTGACAGTTTTTCCATCGACTTGGAAACTGATTGATCAAAAACCTTATACCTCGTTAAAAAATCATCAAATAAAGTTACTTCACCTTTATAAAATAATAATAAATCTTCGAAAAGATAAATCTCTTTTTCTTCTAAAATATCTTCTAAATATTCAGCATCTACTTTTGGACTGACAAAATGAAGCCCCCAATACTCTCCGTTAATATAAAGCTCCGAATACCTCCACGGATAGGTGAAAACTTCAAGACCCCTACTTATCTGTTGACTAAAAGGCTCTCTCATTGTTCCTTTTGCCCAATCGTTTCCAGATGTGCTTAAAATTAAGCTCTCATACTTTTTAAGGGAATCCTCAAACCAATTTACTTTAATTTCATTAGTTTCATATTCTATACTAGCACTCAACCTTAGAGATTTTTGCGCATAAGATCGGGTTGCATTTCCTTTTATTCTCAGCCCTAGTTCCAATACTTGTTCAGAATTTAAAAAAACTTGAGCCTTTCGTTCACTATCTCGACCTCTATGTCTATAGTTAGCGCTTTCATGCCAATAATTAAAAATCGATTTTAAATGTGTTAAGTATTTAAATTTCCCAACCGTATAAATACCTCTGTTTATGCCGAATAAGCTGTCTGGATGAATATTAATCACGATTTGAATTACATTTTCTTTTTTTGGAAGACAATAAGTGACATTCTCTTTTTGGACTTCTTTAGACAAATTAAATTGTCGAACCCCTGGTAGAGGAGGTCTCCATTTATAGGAAGTTTGATTGAAACTCAATTTTAAAGGTAGTAGCCCCCCCTCTACTTCGCACGTAAGATCAATACGAACATTTTCATCATAATGAAAATAATCATTCCTGTTTGCGAAGAGGATAAACAGAAAACTGGCTCCACTCAATAAAACAAATATGACTTTGTTTCTATTCATCCTTCTTTTTAAGAAAGAACAACACCAATAGGATAATAATAAAAAATAATTCTGAAATGAGAACATTACCAGACCCTACAAAAAGGGAAGTTATCGCTATCAAAATAAAATAAAAATCAGGACTTTTTTCTGAAATCAATTTTGACAATAAAAACAAACTAAACACACCTAAAATAGCGAACGGAATGTTCATTACAGCAAGCACTCCAATCAAGAGGGGGAGATAAGCTATAAGCACAACTTTCTTTTTATCTACAACTCCCTTAAACAAAAGAAAAAATAGCAATAAATTAACCGAAACAACCACTAGCTTCCATAATGTAAAAGCCATATCTGGTAGGGTAAAATTACCTATAGAATCTTGTAATACTTCTTTAATTAAATCAATCATTGTTCTCTATTTTTTGGCTATTTTTTTTCTCATCTTCTACAATATACATTGTGCTAATAATTAAAAAAACAACAATAGTATAGGGATTTAAGGATGCAGCAAACCAAGATTCATACATAAAAGAAAAAGCCAATCCACATAAAATTGGCAAAGCAGTATAATTTGATTTAGACAGTCTTATAAATTGATAAATTACACCTCCAAATAATGCAACAGCTCCTTGAATACCCGTATCTAACCAAACAGTAAGATATGAATTATGAGCATTTCCCATATGATTTAAAGCCCTAAATTCCTCTCTCCAATATTGAAAAATATAAGTAGTATAATGTAAACCTCGAGCCGCAAAATAATCGACTTGAATCTCTTTCCATGCAAAAGCCCAAGAAATGGCACGACCTGAGCCTTCCCTAATTTGCTCAATATCTTCCACGCGCAAAGTTTTATCCAATCCTAACAGTTTTGTAACAATTGGAATTTGACCAATTAAAAATTCAAATCCAAATGCTAAGAGCAAAAATGAAATAAAACCCAACCAATTTGAATATTTAAAGATATAGGACATCGAGTAAAAAATCAAAACAACCATCATGGATTGCCTGGACCCTGACATAATCAAACTAATAAAAACTAAAGTCATAAAAACCCTTCTAAAATTGAGACTAAATAAAGAAGGAGATTTTTGACGTACCAGCTGAAACAACAAAAACCCATTCGTAATAAACAAACCTAACCCATTTGGATTTCCAAGTAACCCTCTAAATCTACCAACCAAATACATTTCTCCTGGAAAAACCCTACTTAAGATCAGCCCAAGCGCCATAACCATCATTATAAAAAAAATAATATTCTCTAAGAATCTAAGCTTATCCTTTTTATAGGACATAAAAGCAAATAAAGGAACCAAAATAATGATCATACCATACGACAAAGCTTTTTGTGCACTTACCTCCAACATTGGGCTATAAAGTAATCCATAAGCAGCGCATAGAATAAAGGGTGCAAAAGACCGAAAAAGCCTAGGTGCTCCAGTACTTTTTGAATAGAAGAATAAAGCCAATAATCCTAGCAGCAATGTAAGCACTGGTTTTACCATGTTGCTAAACGAAAACATTCCTAACCTGGAATCAGAAAAAGTTAAAATTGCAAAAAAGAAAACAATCAATAAACTCCACTTTTCTGCTTTAACAATTAACAATGTAATTATTAATGCAACCAAAGTTCCTGCAAATGAACTAGCAAAACCAGCAGCAACGGTTATTAATAAAACCATCAATAACTCTGCATTATATGTCAATAAAGATCTTACCACCTAATATTTAACCATTTAATAAATTTACTCTTTGAAAGTTCTCTTCTGTTTTCTCTAATCCTGTTGATATAAAATGGAACAACAAAGATAGTTAGGATAGTAAGAAAAAATGCACTTAATTGATCTAGTTTGTTTCTTCTTTTGTTAAGTAGGGAAAATTTTAAATGAGAGACATATTTTCCGAAAAAATACTTCAATACAGCAGTCTTTGGGAAGTACATTAGCACAATCAATAAATCATTTCTTGTTGTGTTGTATCTTACTTTATTATACCACTTACGGGAACGTTTTCCCCCATGATACTTATGATATACTTTAACGCCTTTCCCAAAAATTAATTTGTAATTATTGTATATTAATTTAAACACAATGTCACTTTCCTCAGCTCCTGAATGAAAAAACTCATTGAATCCTCCTATTTTTTCCAATGCCTCTCTTTGATAGGCACATCCACATGTAATATGACCTCCTATTTCTTCTCCTTCTTGCAAACCTCTTATTTCACTTAACCATTTTTTATCGGGCTCAATTATGTCGAACATAACACATCCAGGCTTTTCTGGTTGCATAAAATAATTAGCAACTTTTTTTAAGGCCTCAATATCTTTGTAAAACCAAGCATCATCGTCTAGCGAAACAACAATATCTCCTACCCCTTTTTTAATTCCAATATTTCGCGCAGAAGCTTGCCCTTGATTCTTAGATAAGCGTGTATAATGAATTTTCGAATTATAGTTCAGTAACCAACTTAAATCGGCTTCTCCATGATCATCAATAATAAAAACATTAAATTTATCATACGACTGACTTAATATTTCATCTACAAACTTCTTAATATCATCTGGACGATTATAGGTAGGTACAACAATGTCTATAGAAAGCATTTTCTAAGTTTCCTTTCTTAATTAAACTTCAGTGTTCAATATGTCGAAATTAAGGATATTTCATAGAATAATTAATCCTCTTTAAATAATTTCCATTTATTTTTTAAAATATTGATTAGATAGTCATTATACTTATTTACTCCCGTCTGTGTTAAGTGATTACTGTCAAAAAAATCCGTTGAATCAACCAGTCCAATTGCTAGATATGCCTCATCATTCAAACCTCCAACAAATGGGACATTTTGGGTTTCTGAAAACTCTAAAAACATAGCATCAACCTTATTTATATTGGAATATCCTGAAGTCCAGTACCTAGCTTTTGGGCTAGAATAAAACACCAAATCAACGTCATGTTTAGCACATAAATCAACGATTCTCTTAGCAAAAGAAAAGTTAATATCTGTAAGTTCTATATGACCTTGCCCTGTCCGGATGGAAACATCATTACTATTTATTGTAATATCTGTTTCAACAAAACCACCTCTTATATACGTGTCATTACTTATGTTATTTTGCACACTCGCCTCTAAAGGATATATTTTTTGATGTACAAAATGATAAGCTAAGGAATTCCATACACCTATATGATTTACGTCCTTGGCCATATTTGCTATTGATGAATTAATATATTTATTAGACATCAACACAAAAGTTGGTTCTAAGCTTGCGTTATAGTTCATTAAACCATGATCTAACTCCACTAAAACCAGTTTCGGGTGATCCTGCATTAAATATTCCTCAAGAAGCCTATAACTATTTAATAAATGTTGACTCGCACTGCCAAAATTTTGAACTGAAATTCCTTTTGCCGCAAAAATTCTAGGATCAAATCCACGAAAAGCATGAGACGAACCAAAAACCCATGCATCAGCATCAAGGTTTAAATCTAAAAACCGAAGTAGAGAAAAATCACTCTTACCCCTCATGTTTTTTAAATTCGGTATTTTATCAGTAAACGGAGGTAATGCAGCCAATAGAACAATAACAAGAATGTAGACACCAATAAAAGTGACTAAATACAAAATTGCATCCCTTAAAAACTTCAATATTTCCTTATTCCCTTTCATTAAAATTGAAAATAAATAAATTCTGTTTTAGTAAATGCTCCAAAAAACACAATAATCAAACCTATAACTGTATAGCTAGATAATCGAAAAAGTTTTGAATGCTGTATAATATCCAAACCAAACTCCTTATCCCTATTTAACCACTCTACCACAATTAATATAAATAAAGGAAAAAGGAGTCTTCCAGGATGAAGAAAATAGAAAGTAATCGCCTCTAATTCATTAAAGGAGAACATATTTATAATATAATCTACCCCAATAGTTATTGAATCTGCCCTAAAAATAACCCATGCAACAGTTACTAAAATAAATGTCAGCACCATTTTTCCAAATTCTCTAAAGGAAGGCAGAACACTTCCTACAGCTACAATCTCAATGTTTTTTCTATTTTTATTTGTAAGTAATAATGGCAAGAAAAATAAAGCATGAACTCCACCCCAAACAATAAATGTCCAATTGGCGCCATGCCAAAATCCACTAACTAAAAATATCACAAATGTGTTTCTAATTGCCCTCAACTTCCCTTCTCTGCTTCCCCCTAATGGTATGTATAGATAATCGCGAAACCACGTTGACAGCGAAATGTGCCACCTTCTCCAAAATTCAGCTATATCCCTTGAAAAATAAGGGAATGCAAAATTTCTCTTTAGTTTGATACCAAACAACTTGGAAGTCCCTATTGCTATATCTGAATAACCAGAAAAATCACCATAAATCTGAAAAGCAAAATATACAGCTCCCAACCACAAAACAGCTGGTGAATGCGCTTCAGGTGAATGAAATATTTTATCCACATAAAAAGCACAATTATCTGCTATTACAATTTTCTTGAAAAATCCCCAAAGAATTTGTTCTAGTCCCTTAACAGCATTCCTATAATCAAACTTTCTAATTTTTTGAAATTGTGGCAATAGATTAACAGCTCGTTCAATCGGGCCGGCAACTAACTGTGGGAAAAAACTAACGTAGCCAAAAAAGGCTATCCAATCCTTACTTGGTTTTAACTTCCCCCTATAAACATCTATAGAATAGCTAAGTGTCTGAAAAGTATAAAAACTGATACCTATTGGCAAAATCAAATTTAGCGTCCAAATGTTTGCATTGAAACCTAGGCTAATCAAGAGGTTACTAAAATTATCAATGAAAAAATTAAAATATTTAAAAACAAATAATGCCCCTAGGTTAATTACCAAACTTAGTATAAGCCATCTTCTTTTCACCTTCTTTTCTGCGGTTACATCCATCTTATTACTGACAATAAAATCGATAAAAGAGCTACCAGCTATCAATACTAAAAATCTCCAGTCCCACCATCCATAAAAGAAATAGGAACCAATTAATATGAATAAATTTTGAGCACGAAGGTTTTTACCGAGAACAAACCAGTAAACAACAAAAACAGTTATTAAAAACAATATGAATTCGAGTGAGTTGAATAACATGCTACGATATTATCTTTTAAAAACTGTTCTAAAAACAATACTGGTTACTATTCTTATTTTTTTCACTAGAAAAGAAGGTCGTAATTTTATTGCTTTATACAAATTACTCACTCTTTTCCTTCCCTTTTCATAAATAGCAACTTGTAAGTATTGTTCCGCTATAACTCCTTTAATTTTCTCATGTTCGCTTGGTGGCGATATTTGATAAAAAGATCTAACCGTTTCAATTTTATTTAAATGATAAGGTACTTTAACAGAAGAATTGGATGACTGATTGGTGACACCACCTTCATGAACGCGATATACAGCCCTAATTTTATCTTCAAAAAAGATTTTGCCATATTTTAATACTGTAGCAAAAAGAACTTTATCCGGTGTCGCTGTTATTTTAAGTACTTCTGGAAATTTATCCATACCAATATTTCTAAAAAAAAAGGATGCAGTGTGAAATGGCCATTTTTCGAATAAAAAATAATCAAATCCAATATCTCCTTGTTTATGACCAGCTGAACATGTACCAACATAACCAGATAATTTTTCCACATCCTCTCCTCTTTTTTTAGCTTGGGTAATTGACCAAGGAGAATTCCAATTATCGTATAATTTATATGAATTATGTGCAATAGCTGCATAATCAGGGTTCGATTCTAAAAAATCAAATTGGGTTTGTAATTTATCATCTCCCAACCAATAATCATCACCTTCACAAAGGGCTATGTATTTTCCCTTACAAGCGCTTATAGTATCAATAAAATTTTTTTGCATCCCCTTATTTACTGAACTATCCAATAAAATAATATTAGAATTTGTAATACAATACCTCTTGATAATACTTCTGGTGCCATCTGTACTAGCATCTTCTCCAATAACTACTTCAAATGGAACATTTATCTTTTGGTCCAAAATCCCATTTAAAGTTTGTTCTATATATTTTTCATGATTATATGCTATAACCACTACACTTATTATCGGGTTTGAACTATCCATTTATAATTCCTTTTCTTAGCAAACTTAGTACTATGCGGCATTTTGAAAAAATAATTGATGGAGACATTTTAATTGCTTTAAATAAATAAGACAATCTTTCTTTATTATTTTTTGTGTCAATCGAAATTTGAACCATAAAAGCTACAATTCTAGATTTAAACAGTTTTTTATATTTAAATTCAAAAAAATCATCCAACGATTCAAATGTTTTAATCTTGTTTTTATAATAACCAACTCCTTTCATAAAATTAGTCATACCATTTTCGTGCACCCTATACGTAGAACATATTTTATTTATATACTTTATTTTCCCCTTACTCCATAGTGTAAAAAACAACATTGTATCTACATGTTTTGTTTCATATATAAATGAAGGGTATTCCTCTAATGAGAATTTTCGACAAAAAAAAGTTCCTGTCTGTATAGGCCAATAATCCAATATTTCTAAAAAAGAAATTTCTGTCTCCTTTCGCCCCTCATTAAAAGAACCCTTTATTCCAGAAATTCTAGAAATATCTTCATTGTTCTTTATTGCCTGTTTAACACTATAGGCTGTATTCCAGTTAACAAATAATTTGCTCGCATTATGCGAAACCCCAGAGTAATCCTTATTTTCCTGTAAAAAACTGGCCTGTAGTTGTAACTTATTCGGATCGGTCCAGAAATCATCCCCTTCACAAAATGCTAAGTATTTTCCTCTACACGCTTCATAAGTTCTAAAAAAATTCTTTTGGACTCCCCAGTTTTTAGTTGATGGTAATAAGCGAATAATATCAGGGTACTTTTCAGCATATTCTTCACAAATTTGTCGGGTAGTATCCGTACTAAAGTCTTCTCCAATAACCAATTCAAATGAATAGTTACATTTTTGCATTAAAACACCTTCAATCGCTTCTTTTATGAAACCATAATGGTTATAGGTAATCATGTGAACACTTATGTCTACATTGTTACTCTCCATTCAACATTTCCTTTTCAAGCTTCAAATAGTTCAATTTCCGATCTTTAATATAACGACAAGGTATTCCAGCATAAACCTTATTAGAATCACAGTCAGAAGAAACTAATGACAAAGCTCCAATAGAAACACCTCTTCCAATTGTTACACCTGGTAAAATAACAGAACCCGAACCAATAATTGCATGCTTTCCAATATGAACTGCTGCGTGATTGACATTAGTATATTTACTTGGCACCATTGGGTTCGTCATAAATTCTCCTGAATAATCATCATTACTTGAATAAATACAAATCCTGGATGACAAATTGCAAAAATCTTCTAATTGTATCCTTCCTTTTCCTATTAAAGAAGTATAACATGCAATGTGAATATAGTTCCCTATTTCAATTCCATCTTCACCAGCCGAAAAGACACAAAAATCATCTATTCTTACATTGTTCCCGATTGAAATATTACCAGTATTGTAAAATGAGGCTTTATCAGATACCAAAACATTATTTCCCACAGATTTAAACCCCATTTTCATCAATTGATCCTTAGATAAAATTCCCATATTGTTAATCATTTATAATCTTTTGTACTAATTGAGAAACTACACCAATTTCAGCCTCTGTAATATCGTGATACATAGGTAAACAAAGAATCCTATCTGCTATACTTTCCGCAACAGGAACATCCGAATCCTCAACATAATTTAATTTAGTCAACAACGGATAAAAATATTTCCTGGCAAACACTCCCTCATTTGCCAACCCTTCAAATACTTCTTCTCTTATTTTATTTGAATTAAAGAGTATTGGATAATACGAATAATTGTAATCGCCTTCAATAAAAGCAGGTTTTTCAATTTCCGCCCCTATAAGCAACTCATCATATATTGTATGGAGTATTTTCCTTTTTTCTAAAATCTCAGCAACATACTTTAGGTTGCAAATTCCCATAGCTGCATGAAATTCTGAATTTTTCCCATTTATTCCTACCTCTTTAAATTTATCCGGACCATTATGTCCAAAATTCCTAAGAAAAAATAATTTATTATGAATGTTATCATCATTTGTTATTACCGCTCCCCCTTCTGTAGTATGAAATAATTTTGTTGCATGAAAACTAATCGTACTTATATCTCCAAAAGCGAGTACTGATTTACCTTTATACATAGTTCCAAAACAATGGGCCGCATCATAAATAACCTTCAATCCATGTTTGTCTGCAATTTCTTGTATAGCCTCAATGTCACAAGGATTACCATACACATGAGTTGCCAGAATTGCGGTAGTTTTAGCTGTAATCTTAGACTCTATTTTTTGTGGATCAATATTAAATGTCTTTGCATCAATATCAGAAAACACAGGTGTAATCCCTTCCCAAACCAAACTTGAAGTTGTAGCTACATAAGAAAATGGAGTTGTAATTACTTCTCCAGCAATATTCAGTGCCTTTAAAGCCATCTGCAAGGCTATGGTGCCATTGGATACAAACAATAGGTTTTTAAGATCAAGAGAATCTACCAATTCATTTTCTAATCGCTTTACTAACGGACCGTCATTTGTTAACCAATTTCTTTCCCAAATACCTTTAATATACTCTTCATATTCATGAATAGGTGGTAAAAATGGTTTGGTCACTGGTATCATTTATACTTTAATATTAAAAGGCTTTGCTGACAAATAATTCTCTCAGACTTAACAAAGACAGGTTAATGTTCAAATATAGGTTTTAAAAAATTCTCAGTAAAATATACGACACCTTTAGTGTTCAAATGGTGATGATCATAGAACATTGCAGGTTGTTTAATAACAGAAGAAAAATTATATGTTTTTACACCAAATTCCTTCTCCAAAACCTTACAAGCGCCCACCATTCTATCTGTATTTGGCCAATCCCCGAATAAAGTAGGTGTAATAATAAATATAGACTCACCATTATTCTTTTCCACAAGTTCTATGATCTTTCGTAAAAAATTAACATTATCATCAAAAATTAGTTCTTCATCTTTTCCCTTAACCTCCTCTTCCTTAAAAGCGAGTTTCATACCTTCTTCAATAGACCGATTATCTATTTGCAACAACGAATCATTTCTACTATCAATAGAAAATGGTTTATACTCCAGCCATGCTTTTTGGTATTTAGACCGAACATAGTGAAATAACTTTTCGAATTTATTCTCTGAAGAAGATGCTATATACTTATAAAAAAAATCAAACCGAAACGGTTCATCCATAAATGCTGATGCATCAATATCAAGGTGCCTTCCAAACAAATAAGGAGGAGAAATTACATGGACAACAGTGTCAATTGAAACATTTTGCTCATAGATATACTTTAAATAAAAGTATTGGTCCTTAATCCCGCATGTACCACTTCCCTTTCCCAAATTTAGCACCTTTTTTCCTAAAGCTTCCTCAAATCTTTCATGATTGCCACATCTTGAAAAATTTCGAGCGTGGGAAATGCCCGTTATCGCTAAATCATAATGTACATTAGCTCTATATACGAGTAAATTACTTTGAGTTTCGCTATTTTTAAAATCGCGTTCTTCTACCTTAACTGACAAATATTTGGCACCAAGTAACACTATGACTATAAACATCATTAGAAATAACCCTATTTTATATAAAAACCGCTTCATAGTTAAAATGCAAAATATATAAACGCTGTTTTCTCTACAGAACCAAAGAACAACACAACAGCTAAACAAACCATATAAATCATCCACCGGATTGGCGTATATTTCGTCGTTAATTGCAAACCATGTGTTTTATTCCTTTGTACCCATTCTACTGCAACAAATAAAAGTAAAAAGAACAACTCCTTTCTCATTTTAACGTCCAAAGAAAACCCTCCCTGCATATTGAAAACACCAGCTAAATATTCAAATGCTTGCGCAACAGTATCAGACCTAAAAAATACCCATGCAAGTGATGTTAGCAAAAAAGTAAAGACGATACCACCTAACATTTTTACTTGATAAACTAGAGTTCTTCTGTTCTCTATATTCAAAACCGTTCTATTTTTGCCCAACAAAAATAAAGGCAAAAAATACAACGCGTTCAATCCTCCCCAAATAACAAATGTCCAATTAGCTCCATGCCAAAACCCGCTAACTAAAAAGATTATAAATACATTTCTTATTCGTTTGGAATTGGACCCTTTACTACCGCCTAGAGGGATGTACAAGTAATCTCGAAACCAAGTTGATAAAGAGATATGCCACCTCCTCCAAAATTCTGCTATGTTCCTAGAAAAATAAGGAAAGTTAAAATTCTGCATCAAATTAAACCCCAACAAACGAGCTGTACCTATAGCAATATCTGAATACCCAGAAAAATCTCCATAAATTTGAAATGCGAACAACACTGCTCCCATCACCAACGTTAGTGATGAATATTCTTGGTAATTATTAAATATCTCATTTACAATGGGCGCTAAATTGTCAGCAATTACCATCTTTTTAAAAAATCCCCAAAGGATTTGTTGCATACCATCAACAGCCGAATGATATTCAAATTTTCTTTTTTTACTAAATTGAGGTAATAAATTTACCGCTCTCTCAATTGGACCAGCTACTAGTTGAGGGAAAAAACTAACATAAGTAAAAAAGGCAATCACATCTTTTGTGGGTTCCAATTTCTTTCGATACACATCTATCGTGTAGCTCAATGTTTGAAATGTATAAAAACTAATTCCTACGGGTAATATAATCTCCAATGTAAAAGGAGATGCTTCTAAACCTATGGAACCTAATAAACTTTGTAAATTATCTGCAAAAAAATTGAAATATTTAAAAAACATCAATGAACCCAAGTTGCCTACTAAACTAGTAAGCAACAGACGTTTTCTTCGTTTATCAGATAATGATTGGTGAATAGACAAGCCTACAAAAAAATCGATAACAGAACTTCCTACAATCAATATTAAAAATCGCCAATCCCACCAACCATAAAAAACATAAGATGCAATTAATAAAAAAATATTCTGAGCTTTAAATGACTTGCTTAGAACAAACCAGTAAACAATAAATACCAATGGTAAAAAAAACAGAAAATCAATTGAATTAAAAAGCATCTATTTATTGTCTTTATACATTTCAACAATATCTTCCAATAATCTACTCACAGGATCATTTCCAAAATATTCACATGCCTGCTTATGTGCATTTATCCCCATAGCCTCCCACTCGTCCTTCTTTGCCCATGAATTTTCTAGTGCTTTATCAAAAGAAGAAGGTGTAACACCCTCCGCAATAACACCAAGCTCATCCCCTTTCATAATTTCACTATTACCCCCAACATCTGTCACAACGGCAGATCTCCCAGAAAGCATTGCCTCTACAAAAGCAATTGGCAACCCTTCGAAATAAGAAGGCATCAATAACAAATGATTCTCTCCCCAAATATCTTTTCTAATATCATCAACAAAACCTTTTAGAAACACTCGGTTTTTTAAATCGTAAAATGTTATCAACTCTTCCAATAAAGCTTCATCTGGACCAGATCCATAAATATTTAATATCCAATCTCTGTCTTTCCATTTCCGTTTACTTAAAACCTGTAGTAACAATGATTGCCCCTTGACATCTACTTTTAGTCGACCCACACAAGCAAAATTAACGGTCGTACTCAGTGGATATGGCACTACACCTGTACTTTCCATATTAACTGGATTAACTACAATCTTACTATTTTCAAAACCATATGCTAATTGTCGTTCTGCTTGTTCTCGAAGTCTTTTTGATACAAAATAAATGCATTTCGCATTTTTAACGACCAATCGGAAGCCGTTAATCTTTGCTGGATTAATTGTGTAGGTTTCAGTATTGACATGAACAATTAAAGCATAAGGAACGGATACTTCTTTCAAAAATTCTCGAAAAGGGTTTACCTCTATATCGCAAAAAGCGCCCATGCTTATCAATAAAAAATCAGGGGTTGTCTTTTTTACAAAAGAATGCAATTGATTTTTTGCTACTGTTTTCTGAACTATCTTTCCTTTAATTTTCCCAGAAAGTTGAGAATAACTTATTCTAGCCCTTTTATATACTTTTACTCCATTACTTTCAACTTCTTTAATTTTATCTGGCAATTCACCCCAGTTATAAACAGAAGCAAAAACCTCATGCTTAGAAAGCAAAGCTTGATTCGCTAAACTTACCCAAAGTTCTTCACTTCCGCCCCAGGCATTGTCTGCCATTGTTGTTATTACTCCTAAGCGCATTTTTCAATTACGTTTAAAAGTTCTAAATATTTTGGTTCAAGTGCCGACCATGAATAATTTTCATTATACAAACTTTCCGCCTTTTCACCCTTGCGTTGAAACCAATCACCATTTTTTCCATTAAGAAGACTAGATATGGCTCTTGGTTCACTCATGTCAACCAAATAGTCCATGTCATCTTTTAAAATCCAGCGATTTCTTTTACAATCATGTAATATCGGAGCTATCTTATTTTGAGAAGCTTCCAGCACTACATTCGGAAATCCTTCATAATAGGATGCTAATGCGGCTACATCAGACATATAGTACAACTCTGGAATTTTATCTGGAGATACAAACAAGTGAATAAACCGATCACCTAAACATTGTTCGGCTTTCTCCACTATTTCCTTATCCTGATTGTGCCCTACCAGAACAAGAGTCCAATTCTCAGATAAAAGAATAGCTTCATCTACGATGTAATCCATTCTTTTAATCTTTTTATTAATTGCTCCAATAGAAATTAACACATTTGATGTTTTCACTCCGTATTGTTTTCTTAAAGCCTTTTTTGACTCCTTTCCAATGTATTTTTTTATAGAGGAACCTATATTGGGTATTAATCTAAACTTATCCGCTTTAGGAAACTGCGCTATTGCATTCTCATAATGCTCTAAATTAACTATCTGAATGCGATCAGCAATGTTTACATAGTGTTCAGGGTCCATAGATACCCCCATACCAAAACAGATAAGTGGATTACCAGGTAATAAGAACCTTAATTGATAAAGTGTTTTAGAAACTCTAGGTTCTTGCGTATAAATAGCATCATACTTTCGCCTCCTGAAGAAATTAAAAAATAAAAAACAAAGTGCAAAAATGATATATTCATAAACAAATGTGTCTCCTGTTTTATTCCCTTTACGATGCACCCATTTTTGTTTACCAAAATTCTTAACCACATAGGTGCTATTCTTTTTATCTTGTTTGCCATCTCCTTTATAAAAATGAACAATACAAGCATCATTTTTCTGTAAGTTTAAAAAAAGATTCTGGCTACTATTCGCGTACCCTCGATCCTTTCTAGAATCAGAGCCCGAAGAAAGTATGGCTACTTTTTTTTTCACAATCCTATTAAATCTCTTCTTTACAATAATTAGAGTTCATCCTTTTAACAAAAATATCCTTATTATTCGTTTCATCAACCTTCTTTAGCGCATTTATACCTTTTTGAGCTATAGTCTCTTTTTTAATTAGAATCTCTTTAATTGATTTGCTTATTCCCAGCTCTATTATTGCGCTCAACTCTTTTCGATCTTCTTTCGAATAACGTTTAGCTCTACCCAATTCATCCTTAGGGACCTTTATGACCCATCCAACCACTTCATTATTAATTTCCGGCATCGCCCTAACATCTGTCGTAATCATAGGCACACCCAGAGCTTGAGACTCCAGCACTGAATAACCATAAGCTTCTGCCCATGTTGGCAATAAGCCAACATGCGCTGTTTTTATCAATTCTAAAACATCTTGATTAGGTAAAGATGTATGATGAGTTATCGATATTTTATTTTTCTTAATAAGTAAAAGGGCTTCTTCATATTCCTTCTTTCCATATTTCGTAGCATAGTCATTATAATCTAATCTAGAAACAATTGTTAACTCAACATTAAAGCCTTCTTGTATCAACTTATCAAATGCACGTAAAATCTCTAACCCTCCTTTCCTGAAAAACTCATGTCCAACAATAATAAAACGTATTTTATCCAATGGTTTCTCCGTGTATTCATGAATTAATTTTTCTTGAGGAGGTGATATTACTTCTATTTTATTCAATATGGCATCCTTATATTTTGGATAATTATTGGTTAAAAAATCTGTTTCTATCAGCAAGGCATTAATAGAGTTCGCAATTATTTTCTTACATGATTTATGCGCCAACCTTTTAACCAAAAAAGCTTCTGTTCTTTTTGAATTCTCAAAGCCTCGGGGAATTTTGGTAGAAAATGTAACTATCCAATTTTTAGAATTAAGACTAATTGCATTAAAAAAATGATGATTCCGCTTGGTGAAAAATGTGAAATGTAAATTCTTATATTTTTCACCAAGTGCTCTTTTAAACAGCTTAAAATATAAATGATAGAGAAAATTGAAAAAATCTTTTTCTATGTAAACTTCATACAAATCATTGGCAACCAAAACATTCCTTTTTTGGGGGTGATAATAATGATTGGTATAAATCTTTTTCATTGAATACTACAAATTAATCAGTTTTAAATATTCCATTTCAAACGATGATTTTGAGAAATGTTGTATCCCAAAACTATGTAATACTTTTTTATCATCGGCATCTAACTTTACTAATGAATAAGCAGTTCCTTTTCGAATAATTTGCCCTATTTCATTTTCACTTACTAAAGCACTATAGTCACCTATCCTCTCTGATATTAGAACCTTTAAACCGGACGCTAAGTATTCGGCAAATTTAGTAGGGGATGCAACTTTATTCGTAACTGAATCTTCTCTAAAAAGCACGCCGTAGTCACAAGCACACAATACTGAACACACATCTTCTGGCTTAAGCCAATCTACAACTATTCTATCATGAAACTCCATATAAATCGGTAATTGTTCTACTGCTTGTTTTTTTGACAAAAACAATATTTTCACCTTTGAATTATTCAATAATATTTGTTCAAACCAATTATTAAGTAATTGAAAAGATTGCCATCCTGCATTTGACCCCGAATAAACTAATACAATATCACTTTCTGAAAAACCATATTTATATCGTATTTCCGTTTCACTTGTTCTAATTCCCTTTAGAAAAGCCTTTGCTAAGGTACAAGGAATAATAACCTCTTCATTTCTATGATAACCAAATTCATTCTCCCAGTATTCAAGTAATTTATTTGAAACTGCTATTCTAAAATCAGCCTTTAGCACCGACTTTCTTTCTAATACTGCAATATCATTTTTTATTTTTTGCGCTCCACCAACTTCATATTCTATCCATTCTTCCTTTTCTGCTCCTCGTCCATCATATATTACTTTTTTTAATACGGACCACCTTTTCACACCCAACCCAATGGTACATGCTATTATTCCGCGACAAATAAGCTTACGACTTTTTACAAACAATAGTATAAATGCCAATAAGGGAACAAACATTTTCCACAAGTGCAGGTGTGCTGGAAACATTGGAAACACCCATGATTGTGGATATTTACTTTTTAGTAATAATTTTTGATCTTTTACTAAAGGGTAAGGAACAAATGCAATCAAACGGCTTGGCTTACCACTCAACTGAGAAAGGTATTCACAAACCTCTATTACCTGACTTTGATAAACACCTGAATAAACATCCCCAAAAGTCAAATAGATCATAAAACGGTTAAAATTGCTTCTATAATACGTTCTGTTGCTTTCCCATCCCAGAGTTCCGGCACTGAACCTTTCTTATATGAACCATTCTCGATTAATTTAATAACCTCCTGAACCTTCTCAATATTAAATGGCAGCAAAGTATTAGTACCTATATCAACTGTACTAGGACGCTCCGTATTTGGCCTTAAAGTTATGCAAGGGACTTGTCTGTAGGTAGACTCTTCTTGAATCCCTCCTGAATCTGTAACAATAAATTTACAGTTCTTAACTAGTTGCTGAAACTCAAAATATCCGATTGGACCTGACAGTACCAAATTTTCATTTTTGATACACCTATCCAATAAACCTAACGCCTTCAATTTGTTATTCGTCCTAGGATGTACTGGAAAAAATACTTTATACTTTTTTGTAAGGTCTTCAACCAACTCTATCAACTTAACTAATTCACCTTCATTATCCACAGTAGCTGGCCGATGCATTGTCATTAACACAAACTTTCCTTGGTCCAGTTTCAGGTCCCCCATGATAGACGATGTATCAATTTGCTTATTAAAAGCCACCATGGTATCAATCATTGTGTTTCCCACAAAAAATGTCTTCCCTTTTTTCTGTTCTTTATCTAGATGCTTCAAACCACTTTCTTCCGTTACGAAATAAAAATCAGTAATTTCATCAGTAAGGATCCGATTTATCTCTTCTGGCATTGTTCTATCAAACGACCGTAAGCCACTTTCTATATGCCCTAGCTTAATACCTGATTTATTTGCTGTAAGTGCTGCTGCTAAAGTTGAATTAACATCTCCTGGCACCAACATGATATCTGGTCGAAAAGTATTCTCAATCAACTCTTCTAATCCAAGCATAATATTTGCCATTTGAGTATTTGGTGACCCTGCCCCTATGTTCAGAAAATAATCCGGTCGTAATTGAAATTGATCAAAAAATATATTGGCCATTTCATCATCATAATGTTGACCTGTATGTACAATTTTCACTTCAAGATTTGAATAAGCTTCAGCTACCCTTTTAAATTGAGTAACCTTAATAAAATTTGGTCTAGTACCAATTACTATTAGAACTTTTTTCATTTTAAATCTTTAAATATTTCCTTCGCGATTGATTCAACTGAATATTGCTCAATTTTAAACTCTTTATTAAATACTAACTTATGATTCCTTTTCATCCTTAACAAAAATTCTAACTTCTCTTTAATAATTTCCGGTGTTATACCAACACCTATTTTATGTTTTTCTACGAAGCCACAAGCGGCACCTTCTTCTCCAAAAATAGCAATATATTTGTATTGTGAAAGATATTCATAATACTTAGTAGAAAACGAATCTTTAAGGTCTTTGGTCAAAAACAACATTGCCACATCATGCTCATGAATTTTTTGATAAACTTCAGATAAAGATATCGTTCCATGAAACTTAAACACATGGCTAAGGCCTTCTTTTTCTATCAACTCCTTATACCTTGGCTCAAAAGTTCCGTAAAAATTAAACTCAACCTCATTCCTTTCCTCGTCCAACAGATCTTTAACATACGCTACAAGCGGATTAAAAACATAATCCAACTTATCATATAAATTACCAGTGTAGATCAAGCGTAGTTTTTTTTTCACAAGGTTCTTTTTACTCATCACTTTGCTAGCATCATCTGTATCATACCCATTTAATATTGTTTTAACTGGAACTCCATCTGGAACAATTGTTCTAAAATAATTACTCATTGTATCATTTACAGTGTAAACAAAATCGGCTTTAGAAATAGTTTCCTTTTCTATTCTTTGCTCTGCTTCTAGCCTTTCTTTAGACATGTCCTTGTATTGATACCCCATTTTATTTGTTGTCCACGGGTCTCGGTAATCCATTATCAAATTTACATTTCTATACTTATTTTTTATTTGGCTTGTATAATAAGTAAGGTAAAATGGTGCACCAGTAACAATTATATTGAGATAACCAACTTCAATCAACTTTTCCAATTCTAATATTAGTTGATGTTTAAGTCCGATTGCTGGGTCATAAATATTGGCATCATGACTATTCTGCATACTTTTTAAAGACAGTTTATATCTTACCTTACCAATGATACTTCTCGGAGCAGGATGTTTAATGTAATAGGGCTGTTTTGGAACAAGTTTTATAATTTGGTTTTCAAACTCCTTTATATCTTCTGTCCAGGAAGAACCAGAACCATCAGAAAAGCTAATTACTTTAACATCTACTCCTAATCGTACGAGAAACTTTGCAAATTTAGCCCAGCGTCTACCTCCAATACCTTTAGCTGGGGGAAATGTATATGCTATTATTACTACTTTTCGCCCCATGTTTTTGCTAAATTATGATAAAATTCTGTATAGTTTTTAGAAGCTCTAAAGTTACCTTTCCAATATTCGTGAATATTCTCTCTAAACTCTTTTGTTCGATATTTCTCTTTGTTTTCTTCAATTATTGAAACTACCAGGCTAGAAGTAAATTCCTTATTAATAAGCCAACCTGTTTGATTACAAACTATTTCCGAAGTCCCACCTACATCTGTTGCAATCACCGGTATTCCAAAGCTGATAGCTTCCATAATAGAAACAGGTAAGCCTTCTGTTTCAGACAAGTTTATAAATAAGTCTACCCCTGTTGACTGATAATATGACAACAAATTTCCATTGGGTTTCCTACCCATAAATACACTTTCAATATTATCGGGTAACTCTTTGGCCTTTTCTTTTATATCTTCTAATAAAATTCCATCTCCAAAATGAACCCATTCTACATCTAATTTAATGAGTTTTAATATTTCAATAATCAACTCTACCCGCTTTAAAGCTATCATATTGGAGCACGACACTATTCTGATTTTATCCCCTTTAGGAATCGGTGACATTCCGTTACCTTCTGTACCCAAATAAGAATACTGTACCTTATCTTGATAAGCAGGATATTTTTCCTTTAAGTATTTTGCACCTGATTTTGAAACACAATAAACTTTATCTACCGCTTTCATTTGAAAACTTCTAAAATGAATATACCCTAAAAAATTTCTTTCTTCATATAAATCATATCCATGCGCTCTGGTAAAATATGTCAATTTATTTCTACTCGCTAAAATGGATAAAAGGCTACTCCAGAAATCAAACCAATAAGTATAGTGAACAGCATTATTAAGACCTTTTTCCAATAGATAACTACTCAATTTATTCGCTTTTGAAAAAACAGACACAATGAAATAAAATTTAATCTTATACTCTTTTTTATAAATTTTTTTATGCTTGATTTCCTGAAAAAACAAACGACTAATAGCTCCTAAATTACCTATAATTGTTTTACGAACATTAACACTTTCAAACTCCTTAGAAAGTTCAATAACCTGAACATTCTTAGGAACCGATCTTAGCTCTCCCTCAATGACCAAGGGGAAAACATACACCTTGTCGAAACTTTCTGAAAGAAATATTATTTCGTTTTCAATAAATGACTCTCCCGTTCCGTAGGGATAAGACTTTGTATATAGACAAATACTCTTTTGTGCCATTCAATAAGTTATATATTCCTTAATTTTGATAATAAATTTCGTAGATACCATGTTAATTTAATAATTCCTGCAAAATATTAAGAATTTTATCTGTTTCTCTACTAAATGAGTGTTGTTCAAAATTATAATTGGTATTCGGGAAACTCGAATCATTAATTTTCAATTTGAATTTATCAATGGTGTCGGATTGTATATTTTCAATATGAATCCCTAAATTATTTTTCACTAAAAACTCTGATACTTTCCCTTGACCTCCAAAATACAATATTGGTTTCCCGGTACAAATAATTTCGAAGAATTTTGATGAAAAAGCATTTTTACTCCAAGCAGGACGGAACAATACTATGCAATCAGACTTCATAAGGACATCAACATACGAATCATATTTTAACATCGGATGAAGCTCTATGTAATTACTCTTATTCAATAACTTTTCATAAGATAGATAAGGCACATATAAATGAACTGAAATATTTTTTTCAACTGTATTATTATATAAGCTAATAAACTTTACAAAATTCTCAATTTCGTGATCCATCCCTTCATAAAGCTGACCACCATAAACAATATTCATACTGTTTAATGCGCTAGAAACAACTTCCCAACTTTTGATATTTAAATATTCTTCATCAACACAATGCGGAACTACAAAAGTTTTAATGGATTTATTTTTCGACTTTAGGTGCTTAATAATATCCCCATTAACGGCAAAACAAGCATCCACAGCATCAAGAATTTTCTTTTCTAATTTTAACTCCTGATGTTGCTTTCTTTGAGATAATATGGAGGGGCCATCACCCCAACCATCACGATAGTCCAAAACAAACTTAACATCAGGAAATTCTTTCTTCAGGCTTATTATTATTTTACTGTATCTGAAAGGTCCAACACTCAAGAGAACAATATTTATTTTGTCCTTTTTTATTATTTTAGATGCCGTTCTATTAAAATTCTTTACGGATGCTCCTGAAACATCATAATGATTTCCGTATTTCAAATTACTTCGAAGTTTCCAATATTTTTTAGAAACTCTCCACCTCAATTTACCTATCAAAGATGTTGGAATCACACGTTTATGATATGGAATTTTTGGTGTTACCAGCTCAACCCGATCAATTTTATTTTTAAACTCTTCAATATCTGAACCCCATGGAGAATCCCCGTCATACTGACCAGTCAAGACTTTAAAATCAATCCCCTTTTTATTAAAGAATTTAGCATGTTTAGCCCACCTTCTACCTCCTACTCTTTTAAAAGGAGGGAAATAATAGGAGACAATTAAAATTTTTGGGGTTTCAGATTTCATTCAAAACTATAATATTATAAAAATAAACCTTCTTAAAAAAAACTACTAAACCTTATTTACTTGGATAACTAGTAGAGTAAGTAGCCAACTTACTAGTAAAAGAGTCCTTTTTATTAAAATAGAAATTATCTCCCTCCTTTAATCATAAAATCCTTGGAGGTTGAGAAACAAATGTTTCTTTTACTTCTCCCTGATAATTTGACAAAGTAACTCCTAAAGCTACAGTTGACCCTTTTTTTATTATGCATCCCTTAAGTACACTAACGTTCTTTCCTAACCAAACATCAGATTCAATCACCACTTTTTGAGTTTTAGGTTTAACAGGATCGACGAGACCCAAGGGAAACTGCTCAGTTATCCAATCTCTTCTCTGTCCACTATCGGTTGAATGCACATTGGTATCGTATATATTTACATGATACGATATCAACACATAATCACCTATTTCCACGTTCTCATCACATCTGATATCTCCAAAATAACCAATACCCACGTAATTACCAATATTCAATATCCCTCCAAATCGAACAATAGCACTATCCATAAATAACTTACAATTAGATCCGGATGAAAACAGACTATCATTTACAATTATTCTAGTAGGATGATTTTGGGTAGACCCAACAATAGAATTCTCTCCAATTTCCACTTTTCCATTTGTAGCTGATATTATTGAATTTGTAATCGCACAAGAAGCTCCAATTCTAATTTTCGAATTCTTATTAGCTACTATTCGACAGTTTATTAAGACCGTTCCTTTTTCGATGACTATCTCACTGTTCTCATCCGCTATTAAAGAACAATAATCTAAAAATTTACCTTCATTGATTATTTTACCACCGCTACTAACATATACATAAGGCTTTTTAGAAAAATACCGAACGATTCTCCGTAAGAATGACTCTTTCCAATTGCTAATATTATTTACTAGTCCACTCATGCTCTATATAAAATCCTTTATAATTTTCGGGGTAAACATAATTCTCATAAATAAAGCTAGCCCTTTCTATTTGAAAGTAAGTGACATCCTGCACCCAATCACAAATTTGATTCTGACTCTTTACCATAAGGTTTACGATATAATCTCCTTCAGTAAAGGGCATGTTTTTAATAACACACTTAACGGAATTTATACCTTCTGATATTTTTACCTCAACTCCAGTATAGTTATTAGAAAGAAAACACACTGGAGAATCATCTTTTCTTCTGATACCAATAATAATCTCTGCATCCACCAGATCCGGACTTTTCTGCTCCAAATCAAACTCAAATGTCATTCTATCCCCCGTATGGTATTTTTTCATTTTTTTTCCGCTTGCATCCAATAATTCACACCTCGAAAAAACAATTTTACCATTTCCTTTTCTATCTATGTCATTAATGTTTCTATCCAACAGAACATTACTGGATAAATAATAGTCAATTACTTCTTCAATATTATTTGAAGTAAAGTCAATTTGACCATTTTTCAATAATATCCCTGCGGTACATAGGTCTTTGACCGAACCCATGTTATGGCTAACAAAAATCACAGTTCTTCCAGCCCCCTCGCTAACTTCCTTCATTTTACCAATCGCCTTCTTCTGAAAATCAGCATCTCCAACTGCTAACACCTCGTCCACAATAAGTATTTCAGGGTCTAAAAAAGCAGCAACGGCAAAAGCTAAACGAACAGTCATCCCAGAAGAAAACCGTTTAATTGGAGTATTTACATACATTTTACAACCGGCAAAATCCAATATCTCATCAAATTTGGCACTAATTTCCTTTTTGGTCATTCCAAGGATGGCTCCATTCAAATATATATTTTCTTTGGCAGTCATTTCGGGATGCATTCCAGTACCAACCTCCAATAGTGAGGCTACTCTTCCTTTCGCTTTAATAAAACCAGTAGTTGGTGCTGTAATTTGTGATATCAATTTTAATAATGTTGATTTTCCAGCACCATTCTTTCCTATTATTCCTAATACTTCGCCTTTTTTTACTTCAAACCCAATATCCTTTAAGGCCCAAACATAATCACTTATTGCTTTTTTTGACCTATCATTTACTTGCCCTACCTTGGCAAAGGGATCTTCCTTACCGCTAACTTTAGCAAACCATCTGTTTAAATCATGAGAAATTGTACCAGTACCTACCTCACCTAGTCGATATAGCTTTGATAAATTTTCTATTTTAAGAACAGTTTCACTCATAAACTATACAGTATCCATAAAAGTTCTCTCAGTGCGGTTAAAAACAACAATTCCCATTAATAATATAACCAAAGTAAATATCCCTGAATACACCAATCCTCCAACTGATAACGACCCATTCCCCACAAACGCATATTTGAATGCTTCAATAATATGAGATATTGGGTTCAATTCTAACACAAACCTCGTGGTAGAGCCTTCTTGCATCATACTTAAGGGATAAATTATTGGAGTTGCATACATCAATAATTGAACTCCAAACTGAATTAAAAATTTTAGATCTCTATATTTAGTCGTTAAAGAACTAAATATTAGTCCAAATCCCAAGCCTAACCCAGCCATTAAAACCAACAAAAGAGGAAGAAGAAGCATAGACACTCCTGGGTTAATATTTTCTGGTTCAGTGACTAGGTAGTAAACAAGTAAGCCCACAAAAAGGGCAAACTGAATTCCAAATTTTATTAATGCGGAGAAGATTTTTGATAATGGCATTATTAATCTAGGGAAATAGACTTTTCCAAAAATTGCGGCATTTTCACTAAACGTTGAAGATGTTTTGCTAAAAGCTTCAGAAAAATACCCCCATAAAATTACACCAGATAAATAAAACAAAGGTTTAGGAATTCCTTCTGTTGGTAAATTAGCAACATTACCAAACACAAAAACGTACATCACGGTTGTAAAAATTGGTTGGATTAATATCCAAAGAGGCCCTAAAACGGTTTGCTTGTAGATTGTAACAACATCTCTACGGACAAACATAAACAACAAGTCCTTATAACGAATAAGTTCAGAAAGCTTTAAATTAAACCAACTACTTTTTGGTTTAATCACTAAATCCCATTGATTATCGTTTGTGTTTTCCAATTTATAAATGTTCCCTCTAATTTTTCACATAATTATTTACGTGGCTTTGTCATTGCTCTGACCATATCCATAACCGTATCCATAACCGTATCCATAACCGTAACCGTATTTACCATACATATACTTCCAACGTTTTTGCTTCACACCATTTAAAACAACCCCTTTATGTTTCAAATTACTTTTTGATACAACTTCTTCCAAGAATTTTATTCCTTTCTTATTCGCTTTATTAGCGTTCATAACAAAAATAGAATTATCTACTAAATTCATTAACACAATCCCATCACTAATATATCCAATTGGAGGGGTATCTATAAACACAAAATCGTATTCATTTCTTAACTTCTTCAATAATTCTTCAACTTTATCTGAAAGCACCAATTCTGATGCATTAGGTGGGACAATTCCACTTGTTATTACATCCAAGTTATTTTCTAATTGATGTACTTTTAACTTATCTATATTTATGTTTCCAGACAAATAACTAGAGCTACCATTTTCATTGCTCAACTCTAATAATTTATGCACACGAGGTTTGTGTAAGTCAAAATCAACAAGTATTACCTTTTTTCCTGATTTAGCGTAAATAGAAGCAATATTATAGGATAAAAAAGTTTTTCCTTCTCCTGGATGAATCGATGTAAGCATAAAAACTTTAGAATCTCCACCAGAGCTCATATAACTTAAAGCTGTACGCAAGCCTCTAAACGCTTCCATAATGTTCGATTTTGAAGAAGTAAGCGCACCATCTGCTACCTCTCTTTCAGTAACCAAAGGAATACTCCCTAAAACTGGTAAATTCGTTTCAGAAGCTAACTCTTTTGAACTTCCATAAGTATGAAAGAGTAGGTACTTCAGCAAAGCTAAAGCAAACGCCAAAGCTATTCCAAATAAAATATACAAAACAACACTATCATTTATTTTCCGGCCAACCCGACTAAATTTTCTTGCTTTTTCAATAACTTTTGTTTGCGGCACTATACCAGACCGAGTAATGTAAGTAGTAGCACGTTTTTCTAAAAGGAACATATACAACATTTCATTTACTTGCAGTCTTCTATCAACAGCAAGCACTTCTCTTTCCATTCTGGGAAGCTTCTTTACCATACCCCTATAAAACATTCTTTGCTTTTTTACCTGCTCCAATTGATCTACCAAGCCTTCATTTACATTTTTAATATATTCCAACATATCCTTCCTCAACAATTCCATTTCTATATAAAGTTGCCCTAAACCCTGATGCCCTTCTTTCACAATATATTTCATCTCAATTTTATTCATCCGCAATTCAGCAAACTTTGACAAAGCAGAATTCCAATATGGATCATGATCACTCATGTAAAAAGAAGGAGGCTGTATATTTTCACTACTCTCATCCGTTATATACTCCATTAGTTTAAACATTGATTTTAACTGCAAATCCAACTTCTTCTCCTTCATTTCGGCTTCCATCATCCCAGAAAAGTAGGCGCTTGACTCTAGTTTCAAATTCAATATATTATTAGTATCTCTAACATGTTCTACTTCTAACTCAATGGAATCTAAAATACCTACAACTTCACCTAACTGCGTATTAATATAATTTAAAGAATTTTCATTTATTTTAAAATCATTTTCCACTGTATAATAAATATATTCATGCGCTAACGTATCCAATATTATCTGGGCCCTCCGCGGAATCTCATCAGTTAACAGCAGCTGCAATATCGAAGTATTGGGAACATTAACTATTTGCAAATTAGCCATCACACGATTAACCCAATAATCCTCCTTATGAATAACAAACTGATAATGTGTATTTTCCTCGTGGCCTATTACAAATCGATTTCCCTCTCCTTTGCTATGTATATTAAATGCGTAATCATTTGTTTGCACAAACTCATCAAATAAATGCTGTACAACAATCTTCTCACCTGACATAAGATAACTAAGTTCATACCTTTTATCATCGAGTATTTTAAACTCAAATGGAGACTCATACAACCTCCTATCCAAATAAAACACGTCTACTTTAAAAGGTGTCTCTTTGAAATACTCCTTTGCAACTAATCTTCCGATTATAAAATAAGAAACCTCAAAGTTTAATTTTGAAAGCGTTCTTTTTACTAAATCAAATGATTTAATAACTCTAATTTGATTTGGGATATCCGAATTCGCTCCATTATACCCAATATTATTATGAAGTGACTGTTGGTAATCATAAACCTCATTTGATTTTATCAGCACCTCTATCTTCGAAACAAATTTTGGAGTCGTTTTGTAGGAATAGAAAAAACCACCTAGACCGAGCACCAATGGACAGATCAAAAACAAATACCAGCCATTAGCAATAGCATTCCAAATCCATTTTAGGTCATTCAAACTAAATAATTTTTCTTCGGTAGTATTTTGTTTTGTAGAATTCAAACTTATTGCTTTGATTTTTTATTGCTACCACAAATATAACATTGCTTTTCTAGGTAAAACTAAATAATGCGTCATTTATGCTTAACAAAGCATTGTTTTTTATGTAAATAATCTTTTTTAACAATGTTTATGGCCCTTTCGCATAAGTAACTCGTTATTATTATATTAAATCTCTTACGGTAAAAAAAAAATGAGTTTCTTTGCTATCAATAATTATATTTGTACTCTAATGATGAGGAATCATATAAAAATACTACTAACACTTTCGCTTATAATGTTCGTTTTCGTTGCGCTAGGACAACCTGCTGGTGGAGATCCTCCTAGCGGACCGGGTGGAGGAGACCCTCCTTGTTGGCCACCTCCTTGCGTACCTATTGATGGAGGGGTTAGTTTTTTAATTGCAATAGGTGCGGCTTACGGAGGAAAGAAAGCTTATGATATTTTAAAAAAGAAATAAATTCTCTCAAAATTCTTTTGCAGTGAAAAGATATTTCGAAAACCCATTCTTTAAATTTATTATTATTTTCTCTGGTCTTGCTATATTATGGTTTAGCCTTTACCATAACATATATAAACTTGATCAACTTTTTTCATCTGAATCCAATCACATCAATATTCAAACAAGTATTTCCATTGGCTTAGCTGAATATGCAAATATCTTTGTAAGCATATATGGTTATGAACCAACTTTAGATGCATCTACTGGATTAGTAATTACATCTGTAAAAGGGGTTTACCATAATCATGGTGTTTGGATTGGAGAACCATGTAACGGGGTTAAAATATTTGGACTATTTACATTATTCATACTTGCATTTCCAGGTTCATGGAAAAAGAAACTGTGGTTTATTCCGTTAGGGATATTTATCGTTCATACGGCAAATGCCATTCGAATAGCAGCACTTACTATTATTTCTGCTGAAAACCCAAAAGCTTTAGACTTTAATCACAACATCACTTTTCAAGTAATTATTTATGGACTTATTTTCCTTCTGTGGTATTGGTGGGTTCAGAAATTATCGGGAATTATTATAACAAAAACATAAAACCAAATAGTTTACTGCCTTTTATTGCATTGATAACCATGAAATATTGGAGTGAAAATATATTTAAAATGAATAAAACACTAAAAATATTTACACTTTTAGTGTTGGTAATATTATTGTTTTACTCTGACTTTATTCGAGATTATGTTTTTAAAAACTTACAATATCAAATTCATTATTTAAGCCTATTTGATGCAGAAGGAGCGCCGATGGCAGAAAACTATACTGACTCTTGGATGGAAAAATTACTTGAAGGAAAATCCATAACCGAATTAATAAATCTAAAATGGCTTTTTACATTGGTTTTTACATTTTACTTTTTATTATTTAGTATTCTTATTCCTTATATTATTTACAACAAGAAAAAAACAATAAAATATGCTACAGTTCTTTATGGAACTTTCTTTTTTTCAGCCTTAATTATCTATGGATTACGATTTCTTTATTCTGATTATAATTGGCAGGAAAACACTTACTTAATCTCTTTAGGTCTAATGCATTTCCTCCAATCTTCTTTACCTGCTTTACTCCTAGTGTTAGCATTTAAATTGCACCTAAGTTTTAATGACGAAAATTAAAAATTCGTATTGAGACAAAAGGAAAAGAAAAGTTCGCAGTGACGCAAGAGTTAATAGCAAATAATTAAATTTGTATTCAAATTTAATTACAATGCAAAGAGACACTCAAATCTTCGATTTAATTGAAGAAGAAAAAAAAAGACAAATCAACGGAATCGAATTAATTGCTTCCGAAAATTTTGTAAGCGAAAGCGTTACAGAAGCACAAGGTTCTATTCTTACAAATAAATACGCAGAAGGCCTCCCTAACAAACGTTATTATGGAGGTTGTGAAGTTGTAGATAAAGTTGAACAACTAGCAATAGACAGGTTAAAAGAATTGTTTGGAGCCGTATGGGTAAATGTCCAACCTCATTCAGGATCTCAAGCTAATGCTGCTGTTATGTTAGCTTGCTTAAAACCAGGTGACAAAATCTTAGGTTTCGATTTATCTCATGGAGGTCATTTAACGCATGGATCTTCGGTTAACTTTTCTGGAAAGTTATACGTCCCTTCATTTTACGGTGTAGAAAAAGAAACAGGTATTGTTGATTATGATAAAATAGAAGCGAAAGCTATTGAAGAGCAACCAAAGTTAATTATATGTGGTGCATCCGCATATTCTAGAGATTGGGACTACAAACGTTTTAGAGAAATAGCAGATAAAGTGGGTGCTTTATTATTGGCAGATATTTCACATCCTGCTGGATTAATTGCTGCCAAAATATTAAACGATCCAATGCCATATTGCCATATCGTAACGACTACTACTCACAAAACCTTGAGAGGTCCCAGAGGTGGAGTTATTATGATGGGAAAAGATTTCGAAAACCCGTTTGGTATAAAATGGAAAAATGGAAATCTAAGAAAGATGTCTGGATTGTTAGACTCTGCTGTTTTCCCAGGTTCACAAGGTGGACCACTAGAGCATGTTATTGCGGCCAAAGCAATTGCATTTGGAGAAGCGCTTTCGGATAATTTTAAAGCTTACGGAAAGCAAGTCATTTTAAATGCACAAACTATGGCTGATGCCTTTGTAAAAAGAGGTTATAAAGTTATATCTGGAGGAACAGAAAACCATTCTATGTTAATTGATTTGAGATCAAAAAATATTACAGGAAAAGATGCTGAAAATGCTTTAGTAAAAGCAGATATTACGGTTAATAAAAATATGGTTCCATTTGACACAGAATCTCCATTTGTAACAAGCGGAATTAGAGTAGGAACTCCTGCTATTACTACAAGAGGTATTAACACAGAAGAAATAGAAATAATTGTTGAATTAGTTGATAGAGTAATTGAAAACTATGAAAATGACGCTATAATTGAGGAGGTAAAAAAAGAAGTAAATGCTTTAATGAGTCCTCTTCCAATATTTAAATTTTAATACCATTAATAAATGATAAAAGCCAATAATCCAAATTTGAAGTCATGGGTAAATGTACCCGCAAAGAATGATTTCACAATTCAAAACCTTCCTTTTGGTGTTTTCTCTGTATTAACAGATTCACCGAGAGTTGGTATTGCTATTGGAGAAAAAATTCTTGATTTAAAAAACCTTTGTGAATTAGGATACTTAAACGACACTCCTTTTACATTAGCAGACTTTGATTTCAATGTTCTGAACAAAATGATGCAGCATGGAAAAATGGCTGTTCGTCAATTGAGAAACAGAATTTCTGACTTACTGGATGAAACGAATCAAGAGTTACAGCAGAATGCGGAAGAGTTGAACCAAATCTTATTCAACCAATCGGATGCTAAAATGTATCTTCCAGTAAGCATTGGTGATTACACCGATTTTTACTCTTCAGAGCAACATGCTTATAACGTTGGTTGCCTTTTTAGAGATCCAAATAATGCTTTGTTACCTAACTGGAAACACATTCCGGTTGGATATCACGGTAGATCAAGTTCTATTATTGTTTCAGAAACTCCTATACATAGACCAAAAGGACAAAAGAAACCTCCTACAGCAGAAGTTCCTGTATTTGGAAATAGTAATTTACTAGATTTCGAACTAGAAACTGCATTTATCACTTTTGATGCAAAACCTCTTGGTGAGTCAATATCTACAGAAGAAGCAGATGATTATATTTTTGGGATGGCATTGTTTAACGATTGGAGTGCAAGAGATATTCAAGGATGGGAATATGTGCCCTTAGGGCCTTTTTTAGGTAAAAACTTTGCTTCGTCATTATCGCCATGGATTGTTACCTTAGATGCTTTAGAACCATTTAGAACTTCTGGTCCAGTTCAAGACCCTAAAGTATTGCCTTACTTAGAGTATGAGGGTGACAAACACATTGATATAAACCTAGAGGTTTTAATTCAACCGGAAGGTGGAGAAGAAGTTTCTGTTGGGAAATCTAATTACAAGTACATGTACTGGAACATGAACCAACAATTGGCGCATCACACAGTTAATGGTTGTGACATTAACAACGGAGATTGTTACGGTTCTGGTACGATTAGTGGTCCTAAAGAAGGGATGTATGGTTCTATGTTAGAAATATCTTGGAAGGGAACAAAACCATTCCCAATGCCCGATGGTTCTGAAAGAAAATTCATCAACGACAATGACACCGTAATTATGAGAGGTTACTCTGAAAAAGATGGTATTCGTGTTGGATTTGGAGAAGTTTCAACTAAAGTATTACCTGCAAATTAAACCTAAAAACTTAACCAGCTATGCAAATTGACGAAGAGAAAGAGAAGAAGGAGATTCTAAACGCATATAGAGGTTTATTGCGTTCAATGAAAGTTGAACGAACAAAAAAAGACACACAATTTATTCGTAAAGCATTCGACGTTGCAGTTGAAGCGCATAAGGAAATGCGACGAAAATCAGGTGAACCTTACATCTTTCATCCGATAGCTGTAGCAAGAATTTGTGCAGAAGAATTAGGCTTAGGAGCAACTTCTATTGCGTGTGCTTTATTACATGACACGGTTGAAGATACAGATATTACCTTGGACGACATTGAATCGATGTTTGGCATAAAGTGTCGGAAAATTATTGACGGTTTAACAAAACTTTCTGAAGCCTTTGATTTGAGTAAATCTGCTCAGGCAGAGAATTTTAGAAAGATGCTTCTTACCATTCCTGAAGATTTAAGAGTTATTTTAATAAAACTAGCAGATCGGCTGCACAACATGCAGACTCTTGGATCGATGCGTGAAGATAAAAGGTTAAAAATTGCTTCCGAGACTTCTTTTATTTATGCACCACTAGCACACAGACTTGGGTTAAATGGTATTAAATCTGCTCTGGATGATCTTGCTTTGAAATACACACATCCAGAAGAGTACGAAGAGATTGAAGCGAAGCTAGATAAAACAAAGGCAATACGTGAACGGTTTATTCAAAAATTTTGTGGACCAATAAAAAAAGAATTGAACGCACAAGGGCTTAACTACACAATTAAAGGTCGTCCAAAATCTATTCATTCTATTTGGAATAAAATTAATAAAAAAGAAGTAGAATTTGAGGAAATATTTGACGTTTTCGCTGTCAGAATAATCATTGATGCAGAAGTCGAAAATGAAAAATCTGAATGTTGGAAAGCTTACTCGATAGTAACAGATAATTACAAACCAAACCCAGAAAGATTACGGGATTGGATTTCACACCCAAAACAAAATGGGTACGAATCATTGCACACTACAGTAATGAGCCCAACAGGAAAATGGGTAGAAGTCCAAATTCGAACGAACCGAATGGACGAAGTTGCTGAAAAAGGTTTTGCAGCGCATTGGAAGTACAAAGAAGAAAACGACAAAACAAGCGGGTTTGATAAATGGGTAAGCCAAGTTCGAGATCTTATCGAAAATAAAGACGGTGATGCTTTAGATTTTGTGGATGATTTCAAATTAAATTTATATACGAAAGAGATTTTCCTTTTTACGCCTAACGGAGATTTAAAAACACTTCCTCTAAATGCAACAGCGCTTGATTTTGCTTTTGAAATACATACGGAAGTAGGCTCTAAATGTATGGGTGCTAAAGTCAATCATAAGTTAGTTCCACTTAGTCACAAACTTAAAAGTGGAGATCAAATTGAAATAATTACATCGAAAAACCAAACGCCTAAGGAAGATTGGTTGAACTATGTAGTTACATCAAAAGCGAAAGCGAAAATAAAATCTTCTTTAAAAGACGAAAGGAAAAAAATTGCCAATGATGGTAAGGAAATTCTAACGCGAAAACTGAACAGTTTAAAAGTACATTTTACCGAACCAAACATTAAAGAATTATTAAAACTTTATGAGCTAGTTGAACACACAGAAATGTACGTTCAAATTGCGTTGGGAAAACTAGACCTAAAAAAAATTAAACCACTAGTTATTAAAGGTGGAAATCTTAAACATGGCTCTATAACCAAAACAATCAAGGAGTCATTCGAGGCGTTGTATAAAAAAGTAGCAGGGAAGAAAGAAGAACTAATAATTGGAGAGAACATTGGGCAAATGGACTATACACTTTCCCCTTGTTGTAATCCAATTCCTGGTGACAATGTGTTCGGTTTCGTAACAATAAGTGATGGAATTAAAATACATCGTAATAACTGCCCGAATGCTAAGCAGATGCGAGCAAATTATGCTTATCGTGTAATTAACGCTAGATGGAAAAGTAAAGAACTATCAGATTTTTTAACTGGAATAAGATTTACTGGCATAGATGATATTGGCCTTGTTAATGAAATTACATCCATTATCTCTAGTGAAAAAGGGGTGAACATGAAAGCTGTTAGTTTTAATTCAAACGACGGTGTGTTCGAGGGAAAAGTAATGCTCTACATTAGTGACATCAGTCATTTAGCGGAACTAATGAAAACCCTAAAAAATATCGAAGGGGTTAACACCATTGAAAGAGTTGATGCGACAGAAGAATAATCTTCCGTAAATATAGCATCATTTCGTAGGTAAAATCTAAAGCAGCACCACCAATAAAACTATGAAATCCCCACACTTGGATAAAAAGAATAACTTGCAATCCCTATAATGGGGAAGGGAAATGTGTAAAAACCCCTTATTTTCTTAATATCTTTTAAAATAAAAAACACGTTACATCTTCTTCGATAGCTTACCTTTACACAGATGATTGATAAATCAATTTTTTCATAAATGAAAGAAGTCGAAGTAACGTTAACTGTTCAAGAAAAAGTAGAAGCAATTTTTTGCGATTACTTAGAAGAAAAAGGCCACAGGAAAACTCCCGAACGATTTGCGATACTAACTGAAATTTATGACTTTGCTGGTCATTTTGATATAGAAGCTCTTTATGTCAATATGAAAAACAAAAATTATAGAGTTAGCAGAGCTACACTTTATAATACAATGGAGCTTCTTCTAAATTGTAGCTTAGTAAGAAAACATCAATTTGGGAAAAACATTTCCCACTTCGAAAAAGCTTATGAGTTTAAACAACATGACCACATCATTTTAGAAAATGGTGAAGTAATAGAGTTTTGCGACCCAAGGATTCAACAAATTAAACAAACTTTAGAAGATGTTTTCGATATTGAAATTGAAAACCACTCTCTTTATTTTTATGGTAAACGTAAATAATCAAATTGAAATGGATAAGTTCTCATTTACAATAACAGAGGAAAACTCAATTATACTTTTAAAATTAAGTGGGAGAATTCTTGACAATGAGCAAACCAGTAGACTATTAACGGAAGTAGACAACACTATTTCTGATAAAATTAATAAGATTGTTTTAGACATAGAATACATAGAATACATTAATAGTAATGGTTTGAATTGCTTTATTCAACTGCTTACAAAGGCAAGAAATATGGGAGGAGATGCTGTGATTGTAAATGTTCCTGAAAAAATAAAAAATTTATTACTTATTTCTAAACTCAACACTGTGTTCACTATTAAAGATAGTGTTGGTCAAGCAAATGAAATTTTAACTAACTCATTATAATAATATTTAAATGGCGGTAGATGTACTTTTAGGTCTTCAATGGGGAGACGAAGGAAAAGGAAAAATAGTTGATGTCCTTACTCCAGAATACGATATAATTGCTCGCTTTCAAGGTGGCCCAAATGCGGGACATACACTTGAGTTTGAAGGGATTAAGCACGTATTACATACCATTCCATCTGGAATATTCCATAAGGGGGTAAAAAACGTTGTTGGAAACGGCGTTGTTATTGATCCAGTTATTTTAAAAATAGAGATCGACAAGCTTTTAAAAATGGGCGTTGATGTTAAAGAACAAATGCTTATTTCTAAAAAAGCACACTTGATTCTTCCATCACATAAATTACTTGACAAAGCATCTGAAATGGCCAAAGGAAAGGCTAAAATCGGATCGACTTTGAAAGGAATTGGACCTACCTATATGGACAAAACAGGTCGTAACGGCTTAAGAATTGGAGATATCTTTGAAGCAGATTTCCAAGAAAAATATTTAACCCTTGTCAACAAGCATAAAAACATGTTGAACTTTTATGACATGGACTACAATCTAGATGACATGGAAGTTGAATTCCACCAAGGAATAGAAACAATAAAAGGATTAACTGCTATTGACAGTGAGCATTATTTAAATAACGCTATCAAAGCTGGAAAAAATATTTTGGCTGAAGGTGCACAAGGGACGATGCTTGATATTGATTTCGGAACCTATCCTTTTGTTACTTCTTCGAATACAATAACTGCTGGAACATGCACTGGTTTAGGAATTGCTCCAAATAAAATTGACCGTATTGTAGGTATTTTTAAAGCATACTGTACGCGAGTGGGAAGTGGACCATTTCCAAGTGAAGAAGACAATGAAACTGGAGAAAGAATTAGAAAGCTTGGATTTGAGTTTGGCGCTACAACAGGAAGAGAAAGAAGATGTGGATGGATTGATCTTCCCGCATTAAAATACGCGATCATGATAAACGGTGTTACCGAATTATCAATGATGAAAGGAGACGTATTAGATTCTTTTGAATCTATTAAAGTTTGTACGCATTATATTCACAACGGCGATAAAATAGATTATTTCCCATACAATATTAACGATAGGATTGAACCAGTTTATATTGAGAAGAAAGGGTGGAACGTTGACACTACAAAAATCACAAGTGAATCTGAATTCCCTAAAGAATTAGTTGACTACATTGCTTATTTAGAAGCAGAATTAGAAACGCCAATCTCTATTGTTTCTGTTGGACCTGACAGAAGTCAAACAATCCAAAGAGACAAAGTAATGGCTTAAAGTTATACGCAAAAAATTTAAAAAAAGGACTCTGAAAAATTTCAGAGTCCTTTTTTTATTGCCCTTTACAGCTCATCTCAAATACACCAAAATTTGTAACTTTGCACACTAAAGAGAAGGATACCACGTTTTTCGACTTTAAATAACATTGAAATATATTCTTCACATAGCATTAATTCTATTTACCTTAGGTAATCTTGCCGCCCAAAATGAAAGCAGCAAAACAAAGGTAATCATCAAACAAGCAGATAGACTATATAGAGATGATAGAGTGTCAGATGCTCAAATATTACAGGGAAACGTAATTTTCGCACACGATGGAGCTTTAATGTATTGCGATAGCGCCCTTATTTTTCAGGAGGATAATTCGTTAGAAGCTTATGGAAACATTAAAGTTAATCAAGGAGACACTATCTCAATAACAGGAGATTCACTATTCTATTTAGGTGATGAAAAACTTGCAAAGTTAAGGGGTAATATCTTTTTCAAAGAGAAAGATTTAAAACTAACGACAAACATATTGAATTACGATTTAAATGCTGGAGCTGCTACCTATCATTCTGGAGGGACCATAGTAAGCACTGAGAATAACAACAAACTTTCTAGCGAGACAGGAACATACAACAGTAACACAGAAACGCTTTTTTTTAAGGATAGTGTCCTTCTAATAAATCCTGAATACACAATAGAATCTGACACTCTCACCTATAACACTCTTTCGGAAGTATCTTACTTTCATGGACCTACATTCATTCGTTCTGATGAGAATCTTATTTATTGTGAGCATGGATGGTATGATACACAAAATGAAATTTCTTCATTTTGGAGTAATACGTATATTATTTCTAAAGAACAAAAGCTAGAAGGAGATAGTATTTATTACGATCGAAATATTGGAATTGGAGAAGCTTATGGAAACGTACAAATTACCGATACAACTAATAACATTATCATAAATGGCGATATAGCGATACATGATGAAAAAAATGATTCTTCATTAGTCACAGGTAATGCAATTTTTACGCAAATAGAAAAATCAGACACTTTGCACTTGCACGCAGATACATTGACATTTAAAATTGATTCTGCAACTAAAAGACAATCTTTCAGAGGTTTTCATAACGTTGCATTATTCAAAAAAGATCTTCAGGCTAGATGTGATTCAATTGCATACAATGAACAAGATTCATTAATGCACTTATTTATTAATCCAATTATTTGGTCTGATGAAAACCAGCTTACAGGTGAGACAATAACGCTTAAAACTAGCGGAGGAAACATCAGTAATATGTTTATCAATTACGATGCGCTAATAGTATCCGAAGTTGACACAAGCAACTACAACCAAATAAAAGGTAAGACCATAATAGGTTATTTTAAAGACAATCAACTAAATCAAATTTTTGTAAAAGGGAATGGAGAGACGATTTACTTCCTAGGAAATGAAGGGGAACCCGTAACAGATATGAACAGGTCGATTTGCACAAACATTAAAATAAAATTAGACAGTAGCCAAATTCAAACTATTAAATTTATTACTGACCCATCGTCTAATATGGCACCTATTTCAAGTTTATCAAACGAGGATAAAAAACTAGAAGGCTTTATTTGGAAAATATGCGACAGACCTAAATCTAGAGAAGATTTATTGAAGTAAGACACTATAAGTCTAGTGTCTTTTATCTAAGAACATAGCTAGATGCTAATTATTACAAAAACTGGTTTAACCAAGAATTCTTTATAGCCACTTTCCAGGAATTTTCAAATTCCTGTTTGGTTGCTACCAAACTATTAAACACAATAGTTTCGTTTGTTATTTTATTATCCGACAGCAGTTGTTCTAATTCAGAAAAATGAAATGATTTTAATTTATTTTCATCTTGGTAAAACACTAACATTCTATCAGTTAGTCTACCTGCAACCACATCCTCTAACTCTTTAATCAACCTCATTTGCGAATCCTGTGCTTTTCCACACATAGCGTCTTCATCACTAAATGCTGAAATAACGATAAAACGATTATCGTAAACATCTATAGAACCATTAACCGGCAAGTTATGGCTCTCCCATTGTCCAAGAAAAAAATCTCCCACCTCTTTTATTTGTGCTAAATCACTATCAGTCAATTCTAAACTTGATTGATACACCCACACTTTGGCATTATCTGGTTGAGATGTTAATTCGACTTTCATATTATAAGTCCATAGCGTTAGCAATCATTTCAGCAACATCGAGTACTTCAACATCCTCTTCCTTATTGAAATGCTTAATTCCATCTGTCATCATTGTATTGCAAAAAGGACAGCCAGTTGCGACAATATTTGACTTTGTTTCCAACACATCTTCGGTACGCTTAATGTTAACTTCTTTATCTCCTTTCTCTGCCTCCTTAAACATCTGAGCTCCTCCAGCTCCACAACACAAACCTTTTGCTTTGCAGTTTTTCATTTCAACCAATTCTGCATCTAGTTTTTGCAACACTTCTCTGGGCGCTTCATAAACATCATTCGCTCTTCCTAAATAACAAGGGTCATGGAAAGTGATTTTTTTTCCTTTAAAATCGCCACCTGAAACAGAAAGTTTACCTTCCTTCATTAATCCATTTATAAGCTGTGTGTGATGAATTACTTCATACTTACCTCCTAACTCCGGATACTCGTTCTTAATTGTATTGAAACAGTGCGGGCAACCAGTTACAATTTTTTTAATCTCATAACCATTTAATACTTGAATATTTTGCATAGCAGACATCATAAAAGCAAACTCATTTCCTGCTCTTTTCGCTGGGTCTCCAGTACAAGATTCTTCTGTTCCTAAAACAGCAAATTTTATTTGACAGCCATGCAATATCTTTATAACAGCTTTGGTGATTTTCTTAGCTCTATCGTCAAAACTACCGGCGCATCCAACCCAAAATAAAATATCAGGAACCTCTCCCGCTGCCATCATTTCAGCTACTGTAGGTACTTTAATTTTTTCGCTCATTTTATTCGATTTTAATCTTCATCAGCCCACTTTAACCTATCCATCGGAGAGAATTGCCATGGAGCTCCATTATTCTCAATATTTGTAAGCATAGTTGCCAATTCGGAAGGAACTTTTGATTCCTCCATAACCAAATATCTTCTTAAATCAATAATAATAGTTAACGGATCTATATTAACTGGACAAGCTTGTACACATGCGTTACATGACGTACATGCCCAAAGTTCTTCCTCCGTTATATAATCACCTAATAACGACTTACCATCATTATGCTCTTTACCATGCTTTCGAATATTTTTACCTACTTCCTCTAATCGATCTCTTGTATCCATTATTATTTTACGGGGAGAAAGTTTTTTCCCTGTTTGATTTGCAGGACACATAGAGGAACACCTTCCACATTCCGTACAAGTATATGCATCCATCAAACTTTTCCATGTTAGGTCAGACACATCCTTCGCGCCAAACCTTTCAGGCTCACCTACAGGCTCCGGAGGAGCTGCATAAGGATCTGCATTTGGATCGAACATCATTTCCACTTCTTTCTTCACAGAATCCATATTGGTAAACTGCCCTTTCTTTTTTAAATTAGAGTAATACACATTTGGAAACGCAAGTAACACATGGAAATGCTTTGATATAGGCAAGTAATTCAAAAAGGTAAATACCATAATGATATGGCCCCACCACCCTATTCGTTCTAATAGCTCCAAGCTTCCAACATCCATTCCTCCAAAAACACTAGGTCCAATAATGCTAGAAACAGCAAATCCATAAGTATCTCCTGTTAACCCAACTGCATGGGAATGGCCAACATTCATTAATGCTTCATCTGCACCATTCATAGTAAATATACACATAACCAAAATAAATTCCATGTATAAGATAAGGTTACCATCTAGCTTTGGCCATCCTGTCATTTCACTCATGTGAAATCGAGGAATTTTTAGCAAATTTCTTCTTGCTAAAAAGGCAAATGTTGCAATTAGGGCTAAGACTGAAAGTATCTCAATAAAACTAATTAGAAAAGTATAAAATCCTCCTAATGAACTCGCGAAAATTCTATGAGATCCAGAAACTCCATCAACAAAAATTTCTAATAATTCGATTTGCGTGATAATAAACGCTGCATAAATACAAAAGTGTAATAAGGCCGGAATTGGTCGTTGAAACATTTTCTTTTGACCTAACGCCACTAAAGTCATTGTTTTCCAGCGCTCACCTTTATTATCTGAACGATTAAGGTCTTTTCCCAATAATATATTCTTTCGAATGCGCATTACATTCATTCCAAATAATGCAGTTCCAACAACAATTAATACAATAAAAATAATACTTGCTACCATGCTGATTTATTAATCCATTCTATCTCGAAGAGTGTCTTTAACCCACTTCTTCACTATTTTTTCATCCTTAGAACTCAAGAATCCTTTGTCTTTACCTCCAAATATCGCGAACTGAAGGTATCTATTTGGATGTTCCTGAATATTTTCCACCAATCTTCCGGCTTCCTCAACCATAATATTCATATTCTCATATAATACAGAGTCCTGCATCAACTTGGTTAAGGTTCCATCTCCATTCTGAATTTCATCCAACAGTATGTTTACGCCAAGCAAAGCAGTTCTTGCATCATTTACCACACCAATTAATTCCATTTCCTTAATTGTGTCCGTAATATCGTTGACATTGGCAAGAATAGAAGTGATTTTCTCATTACTTTCTTTGAGGTTTCCAGTTATCGAATTCATATTCGTAAGTATCGAACTAATCTTATATCTACTAGCTGACATAGTTATCATCAAAGAATCAAGTTCACTTGAAATACTTTCAAAATTTTCAATTGTTCTTTGCAACCCATCAAATGACTCATTTAAATTATCCGTATTATTACTAAAAATAGATTGAATTACAGTTATCGCAGTGTCTGCAGTTCCAACCAATTGATTCATTTTAATCATTAAGGGCTGGATTCTTTTATCAATTTCGCCTTGCAAGCTTTCCTGTACTCCAACAGAAAGCGTATCTCCAACATCATGAAAAGTAGTTTCTTGATCTTTATAGTGCAATGTTATAAAGCCCGTCCCCAACAAATCAGCTTCTAATTTTGCTATAGAACCTAATGGAATCCTCACTAATGTATCTTTAATTTCAAACCTAACAAGAACTTCAGCTGGGTTTTCTGGATATATACCGACTTCGGATACTGAACCAACATTAACCCCGTTCAATGAAACCTTACTACTCGTCGTTAGCCCATCTGCCTTAGGAAAAATGGCATAATATGATTGCGTATTATTCCATAAAATCTCTCCTTTTAGAAAGAAAAATCCTAAAATTAATCCTGAAATTGCAATAGAAGCAACAACACCAACAATAAATTCTTTTCTTATTTTCATATTAACCAATTTTCATATTCCCATTATTATTTACAAATAGTACAGAATATGCTACAATGTAAATCTACATTTTACTTTTTTCAATTGCTTTTTGCAAATCTAATCTTTTTCCGTTTTCAAAAGCAATTACAAAGGCAGATTCGTAACCAATCTTCCGTACTTCCGTCTGCCTGCTTTTTGCATCTTCAATTGAACTATATTTTCCAACAATATATTTGTACTTGTTACCACTTTCAATTCTATCTACATCATTCATTCCTTTAAAATTAAATGGCTTCAATTCAACTTTAATTTTAGAGGTTGCTATTTGAACTCTAAACACAATACTTTGATTACCTTCAGAAACATCAACTTTGTCATTATTTTTTGTATTAACAGTTTTTGCTTGTTCTTCCAAATCCGATTTAAGCGTTCCATCAACCTTATCATTTTGTTCTTTATAGGCCGCAAATGCATCAAATAACTCTTTTGCCATTGAACTCCTACCTTTTTTGCTCGCTAAAAACTTTTCCTCTTCTACATTAGATAAAAAACCAAGTTCAACCAGTACTGAAGGCATCGTTGTTTTATATAAGACCAAAAAACCTGCTTGTTTTACCCCTCTATCAGGTCTTTTTAAATCTCCTACGCAATTTTCCTGAAAAAGATGTGCTAATTTTAGGCTCTGATCTAAAAAAGCATTTTGTCGGAGTGAAAGTGCTATGTAGGCATCGGGATCGTTTGGATCGAAACTTTCATATTTTTGTTCATGATCTTCCTCCATTAAAATAGAGGAGTTTTCCCATTTAGCCACCTCCAAAGCTGCTTCCGATTTGTGCAGTCCTAAGACAAATGACTCAAAACCTTTTGCTGATGTATTTCCTGCCGCATTTGAATGAATTGAAATAAATAAATCAGCACCAGCATCATTCGCTATTTTAGCTCTTTTACTCAATCCAACGAACACATCGGTTGAACGTGTATAAACCACCTTGACCTTTGGAAACCTTGCACTTATTAACTCCCCTAACTGTAGGCTTACATCTAACACCACATCCTTTTCTTGTAATTTGGTTTTAGCAACAGCTCCAGGATCTTTACCGCCATGACCAGCATCAATAACTACCGTTTTTATTCCTAAACCTGTTTGTGAATAGACAGTATTTGAAAACAGCAGAGCGATACTGATAAGAAACGTCAAAAAAATACGTTTCTTCGCATAAGAATTATTTAATAAGTTCGTTTTATCCATTATTCTGATTTTGTACGCATCGAAAACAATACAAAACACCAACTTCAAATGTAGCTTCAAACTACCTATGATTGTTTGTGCTATGCGGTTAATTATTATCGGTGCATTGTTAACAATCAACCCCACCAATTCCTTTGCTCAATCTCAAAGCGATTCTACTGTTCAACTTGAAAGCGAACTTGAATCTCCGCTATCGTATAATTCTAAGGATTCGATAGTAATGGACATGCCTAATCAAAAAGCACGCCTTTATAATGAAGCACATATTGATTACGGTGAAATAATACTCGATGCATGTTACATTGAATTTGATTTTGAAACAAAAGAAGTTTTCGCCAGGCTTTGTATCGATTCCACTGGAAATAAAGTTGGCATACCAGAACTAACAGACGGAGACACCAAAACCGCAGCAGATAGTCTACGGTTTAATTTTGAATCAAAAAGAGGAATCACCTATCAAGTTAAGCTTCAAGAAGGCGAAAGTTATATCCATGGTGTGAAAGTTAAAAGACAAGGAAATGGTAACATTCATATTGATACTGCTCTTTATACAACATGTGACTTAGACCATCCACATTATTATTTTAAACTAAGAAAGGCCATAATAAAACCTAATGATAAGATAATATCGGGTCCCGTAAACCTTTTTATAGCAGACGTACCTACCCCACTTGGATTACCCTTTGGATATTTCCCAAACAAAACAAAAGGAGCAAATGGAATTGTAATCCCAACCTACGGCGAGTCTACTCTTGGTTTTTACTTACTAGGGGGTGGCTATTATCATAAATTCAAAAATGACAAAGTAGCAACGCAGATACTTGGAGACATCTATTCCAAAGGAAGTTGGGGCCTAAAGAACATTACCTCTTATAAAAACAAATACAAATACAATGGAAACTTCAACCTAAGCTTTAGGGAGATTCGACAAGGAGACCCTGAATTTATTGACTTTGCCAAAACTTCCGAATTTTTTATCCGCTGGACACATAATCAAGATGTAAAATCAAAGCCTGGAAAAACATTTAGCGCATCAATTAATGCGGGTACATCCACGAATTTTCAAAATGACTTTAATAACGTTAATGCTAATGACTACCTGTCTAATAATTTCAATTCAAATATATCCTGGGGAAGTAAAGTAGACTTATTTAAAGGGAAAATTCCATCAAATTTATCTATTAACGCAAGGCATAATCAGAATAACAGCACGAACAATATTACTTTCACACTGCCTGAAGTAACCTACAACATTAACCGGTTTTACCCTTTTAAATTTATTAGCTCTAAAAACGCGATTGAAAGTGGTTTAAAGAAGGAATTAAACAAAATAGGATTGAGCTACAATACAACATTGAAAAATGAACTTTCAATGAAAGATACTGATGTAAGCCTAAACAACCTTAGCACCTTCCCAGATAGTATGCGTAACGGAATGCGGCATAATGTTAATGCTTCAACATCTTTCAAGTTTCTTAATAAAACGGTTACCTTTAATCCTTCTTATCAATTGACATCTTTGTTTTATATGGACCAAATTCAAAAAAACTGGGACCCGTTACTGATCCAAGAAAATTCTGATACAATTCAAAAATTTTCAGCTCCATACTGGCATAGCTTTAATGCTAGCTTAACATCAAAAGTTTATGCTTTTTACCGTTTTGCAAATTTCTTAACAGGAGTGAAAGAAACTAAATTCAGACACACCATAACTCCAAATTTCAGTTATTCTTATCGCCCAGATATCAACTACATGAATATTTACCAAATAGATACCATTTCTTCGGTGGAAGAAATCGAATACTCCCCATTTCAAAATGGTATTTTCGGAAGACCTTCAACCGGGTCTTCGAATCGAATTAGCTTTAATTTAATTAACGCGATTGAAATGAAGCAAAAAAACTTGAATGATACAACGGGGAAAAATCCGTTCAATAGATTCAAAATATTAGAAAACATTACATTCAACTCATCTTATGATTTCAACAAAGACTCACTAAAACTTGACAATATTCGTATGTCTGGAAGAACTACTCTATACAAAAATTTAAGCTTACGGTTTGGAGGAAATATAGACCCTTACGATTATAGTAACGGGATTAAACATGATGCGTTTCAATATAATGTAAATGGAAAATTGGGGACAATTAAAAATGTAAATCTTGCTCTAAACGTAAGGTTTAAAAGCAAAAAAGGACATAAAGGCGCCTACACAAGTAAAAAAGGAACAGAAACCGATTTGGACATGATCAACATGAATCCAGATGCATATCTAGACTTTAGTGTACCATGGACAATTGCATTTAACTATAAAATTGATAGAAACAGATTAATTTCTGAAGGCACAGACACTATAGTCCTCACGCAAACCATAGGTATCAACGGTGATTTAAGCCTTTCCGAGAATTGGAAAATTGAATTTGGAACTAATTATGATTTTACAAGAAAACAATTTAGTTACTCTTCTATTAACATTACGAGAAACTTACACTGCTGGGAAGCTAGTTTTAATTGGATTCCATTTGGATACATGAAGAGCTACAATATCCAAATCAATGTGAAATCATCACTTCTGCAAGATTTAAAACTTCAAAGAAGAAGAACCTGGTACGATAGTGGTGTTAGGTAAATTAGAAAAATTATGAAAACAATTATTTTAGCTGCTGGGGAAGGCACTAGGCTTCGCCCTTATACTCTTGATAGGCCTAAGTGTCTGGTGGAGATTGATGGAATTAGTTTAATTGATCGTCAGATTTCAGTACTGCGTAGCAATAGCAATAGCCCTATCACTATAGTTGGAGGTTACCATGCTGAAATGCTAATCAACAAGGGTGATAATTTAATTATTAATCCGAAATTTCAAAATACCAATATGGTATGGTCGCTTTTTTGTGCTGAAAATGAACTACAAGGAGATGTATTGGTTTCTTATGGCGACATTGTTTATTCTAAAAAAATTTTGAAAGCTATACTGGCCTCAGATTCAGATATATCTGTTGCTATTGATCTTAATTGGGAAAAATATTGGAAGATGCGCAATGAGGAACCAATTAATGATGTTGAAACACTCAAAATGGATAGCAATGGGTCCATTATTGAAAT
>ENA-OSET01000444-OSET01000444.1-sediment-metagenome-genome-assembly--contig:-NODE-444-length-46492-cov-10.958613_pt1 | contig 46492 bp, 40 predicted proteins | sample MGYA00237882_ERZ534229 | MGnify/ENA primary metagenome ERZ534229 (study PRJEB26408, sample SAMN06266212) | sediment metagenome | isolation source: Hudson Canyon methane seep mesocosm | place...
TGAGATGTAAGCAGCAGCCAGAACCAACTGATTGGTGATACCATTAGGTGTAGGTACAACCATGATCAACTCTCCTACGCCAGCGACTTTAGCTGGAATGGCGTTCATTAGCACTGAGGAAGGGTAGGCAGCCTTACCACCAGGCACGTACAAGCCCACACGATCAAGCGGTGTGATTTTTTGCCCAAGCATAGTGCCATCATCTTCCGTATAAGTCCAGGTCTCTTGTTTTTGTTTATCGTGGTATGTTCGTACGCGATCAGCTGCGGTTTGTAATGCTGATTTTTCTTTATCAGCTAAAGAGTCAAAGGCTTTTTTAAGGGCTAATGATGAGATGGTAAGTTCGGACATATTGGCCGCACTTACGCCATCGAATTTAACTGAATAGTTAATTAAGGCAGTATCACCATTAGCTTTGATGTTGGCAATAATATTGTCAACGGTTTTGGCGACATCGGCATTAGAAACATTTTCCCAAGCGAGTAGGGTCGAAAGCTTATCTTGAAAATCAGATTGAGCAGACGAAAGCTTGGCAATCATAAATTACTCTCAATGCCTTCAACCCAAGTTTTAATTTGAGCGTTTTTAGTTTTGAATGACGCAGCATTGACCACCAATCTAGAAGAGATATCCTTGATGTGTTCTAGTGGCACTAAGCCGTTAGCTTTGAGTGTGTTACCTGTGTCAACCAAGTCAACAATACAGTGCGCTAAACCAACCACAGGGGCAAGCTCCATCGCACCATACAGCTTAATGATTTCAATTTGCTGGCCTTTGGTTTCAAAATAACGTTTGGCTGAATTGACATATTTAGTGGCAATCTTTAAAGTACTTTGGTCTAATTTCTCTTTGTTGCTAGCAGCCACCATGAGTTTGCATTTTGCAATACCCAGGTCTAACAATTCAAATAAGCCGTTAGCGCCGTGCTCGAGCAAGACATCTTTACCAGCAATACCCATATCAGCAGCACCATGCTGTACAAAAACAGGCACATCAGTGGCACGGATAACAATCACTTTGACATCGTCAAGATTGGTGTCCAGAATGAGTTTTCTAGAGTTAAGTTCTTCGTTGGCAATTTCTAGCCCAGCTTTTTTCAGCAAGGGTAGGGTTTGTTCAAGAATTCTGCCTTTAGAGAGTGCAATAGTTAACATGGTTTTATATTTTTTTTACTCTTGCACTCTTTCAATCTGAGCGCCTAATAGTTTTAATTTTTCTTCAATAGTTTCATAACCACGATCTAAGTGATAAACACGATCGATAGTGGTTTCTCCTTTGGCGACCAACCCTGCTAAAACTAACGATGCCGAAGCTCTAAGATCGCTAGCTGTCAGGTGTGCACCAGTCAACGATTTTACACCTTTGCAAACTATGGTGTTACCTTCTGATGTTAAGTCAGCACCCATACGTACAAGCTCTGGTATGTGCATAAAGCGATTTTCAAAAATAGTCTCAGTAATACTACAATATCCATCAGCAATCGCATTGAGTGCAGTGAATTGTGCTTGCATATCAGTTGGGAAATTTGGGTAAGTATCAGTTTCAATATTAACCGATTTAGGTCTTTTTCCTTTCATATCTAAGGTGATAGAATTTTCTGTGGTGGTGATTTCAGCACCAGCTTCAATTAGTTTGTCCAAGACGGATTTCATAGATTTAGCGTTAGTATTTTTAATAGTAATAGAACCTTTAGTAATGGCGGCGGCCACCAAATAGGTGCCCACTTCAATGCGGTCAGCGCACACCGAGTAATTAATACCGCTCAGACTCTTAACGCCTTCGATTGTGAGTGTAGAGGTGCCAATACCAGATATTTTTGCACCCATTTTATTTAAACAAATGCATAAATCGTAAATTTCAGGTTCTTGTGCGGCATTATGAAGAACGGTGGTGCCTTCAGAAAGCGTAGCAGCCATGACAACATTTTCAGTAGCTGTTACTGATACTTTTTCAAAATATATTTTTTTACCAATTAATTTTTTAGCTTTGGCAAAGATATAACCATTTTTGACTTCAATAGTCGCACCCATTTCCTTCAATGCTTCTAAATGCAGGTTAACCGGGCGTGATCCGATAGCACAACCACCTGGCAGTGACACCTTGGCTTCTCCATACTTGGCAAGCATTGGTCCCAATACTAAAATAGAGGCACGCATCGTTTTTACTAAGTCATACGGGGCTTCAGTTTCAGTCAGTGTTGAGGCATCAATGACCACGCCGGAGCGCTCATCAATCGTCAACGACACGCCCATACGACCTAACAACTCAAGTGTTGTTGTAATATCGTGTAAATGAGGCACATTACCAATACTGACAGGTGAGTCAGCGAGTAGCGCTCCCATTAGAATAGGTAATGCCGCATTTTTAGCACCAGAAATACGAATTTCCCCATCAAGAGGACCTCCGCCTGTGATAATTAATTTATCCATTCAATCTCAAATTTTAGTTTGCAGCCAAGCTTATCGCGGCGCAGAAGTTTTTAACGATAGTGCATGTAATGCACCTTCAAAGCTATCACCCAAGGTTGCATAAACCATTTTATGTTGGGCTATCAGCGGCTTCCCTGCAAATGATGGGCTCTCAACGATTGCATCAAAATGCTGGCCATCATCCCCTAATACTTCAACTTTTGCATCAGGTAAACCAGCTTCAATCAGTTCTTTAATGTGTATTGCTTCCATCTATTTATCCATTCTACTCATATATTTAATGTTGTGGCAGTAATTCATCTAAACCGCTAACATCAGCTATTGCCAATAATTGAGCAGGAATATTCTGAAAAGTAATTTTCTTATTTTCTTTGTTGGCAGCTCTCATCCAGTGTACTAATAAGGCGAGTCCAGCACTATCACTGTGTACCAACTCAGACAAATCTATATCTAAAGACGTCAGCGGTTTAAAGACCTGTTCAGATTGTTCTAAAACTGCATTCACTGTTGCAAAAGTCAGTTCACCACTGACATGAATGCACTGATCGTTAGAGTTTAGAACGAGGGAATATGCTTCAGTCATACCTTCACTTTTTCATTTTTAGTCGCTAGGCGTTCAATCAACTTATCAATGCCCTTATTGCGAATTTCAGTGGCAAAACTTGAACGATAATTAGTCACCAAACTAATGCCATCAATTTTTAAATCATAGACTTTCCAAGCATCTTGTTTATTTAAGTACAAAGATAATGACATTGGGATTGAGGGGCCACCTGATTGTAAAATATCCATTTTTACTTTGACTTTCTTTTTGTTCAAATCACCCTTAAAAGGTAGAAAACGAATTTCTTCATCGGTGTATTCCAACATCGCTGTTGAATACGTTCTCACAAGCAATAAACGAAACTCTTCCGTAAAGCGTACTCTTTGCTGATCTGAAGCCTTGCGCCAGTTTTTACCTAAGGCCAATTTAGACATTTTTTCAAAGTCAAAATTAGGCATTAAAATATCTTGTACTAAGCTATAGATTAAAGTTGAATCTTCTTCTAGCTGGATTTCATTATCTTTTAAGGCCTGCAACATATCCTCTGTCGCACCTTGTACTAAAGCCAGTGGCTCAACACTTTCGTCAGCTTTAACAGCTACCGTTGGTAACAAAAGTAGTGAAAATAGCAATGTCAGTGTAAATAGAAACTTGGTCATTATGCTTCCTTGACTATTCATTCATCGTCGCCTTCAGCTTTACTAAATAGGAACTGTCCAATCACCTGTTCTAACACTAATGCAGGCTGAGTAAGATCTATGACATCACCATTTTGTAAAAATTCCTCTTCAGCACCCGCTTCTAAGCCAATATATTGCTCGCCTAATAAACCTGCCGTATAAATACTTGCCGCTGTATCCGTTGGAATGGTATCAAAATCGCCATATACATTTATAGTCACTTTTGCATTATAACTTTCAGAATTAAGGACGATATTTGCTACTCGACCTACACGAACCCCCGCCATCGTCACCGGCGATCTCACTTTCAAGCCGCCCACATTTTCAAACTCGGCAGTCACTTGATAGCCTGCTTCATCGTTAAACTCAGCTAAATTGCTCACCTTCATCGCTAAAATAAATAAAGCTGCAATACCTGCCGCAACAAACATTCCAACTGTAATTTCAGTACTTTTACTTTGCATCATTTACTCTTCTCCAAACATCAGCGCTGTTAGCACAAAGTCTAACCCTAAAATAGCAAACGCCGAATGCACTACTGTGCGTGTCGTTGCTCGTCCGACCCCTTCCGATGTTGGGGTTGCGTCATAACCTTCAAATAGCGCAATCCATGTCACTACAAAACCAAACACGATACTTTTAATAATTCCATTTAAGACATCGTCATACCAATCTGTTTTCACCTGCATTTGTGACCAAAAAGCACCATCATCGACACCTAATAAGCCATGTCCTACTAAGAAACCACCAAAAATGCCTACGGCACTGAATAAGGCGGCTAATAACGGCATAGAGATTAATCCCGCTAAAAATCGTGGCGCAATCACACGACGAATGGGATCAACAGCCATCATCTCCATACCTGATAATTGCTCGGTACTTTTCATTAAACCAATTTCGGCTGTCAATGCAGAACCTGCTCGACCAGCAAACAATAAAGCACTGACAACAGGACCTAATTCTCTTACTAAAGACAATGAAACCAAGACACCTAAAGACTCTTCAGCACCAAAATCAACTAAGGTATTGTATCCCTGTAGACCCAAGACCATGCCCACAAACAAGCCTGAAATAAGAATCAAAAATACGGATAAAACACCCACCGAAAATAATTGGTGTACCACCAGTGAAAAGCGCAAAAATAATTCAGGAATTCCAGCCACTATGCGGATTAAAAATAAATGGCCTCGACCCAGTCTCTCAAATGAACTTAAACCCCATCGACCAAGGCTACGAATGGTATCAATCATCAAGAAGTCTCCTGTTCGAAAAGATCTTCCGCTAAGCTGGTTCCAGGATAATGGAACGGTACCGGACCATCAGGTAAACCTTGCATAAATTGCTGAACCCACTGTGATGATGAACGTTTCAACTGTACTGGCGAGCCTTTTTCAATCACTCTACCTTCAGATAATAAATAGATGACATCCGCTATTTCAGCAGTTTCTGTTACATCATGAGACACCACAATACTGGTCAGGCCCATCGCGGCATTCATACGATGAATTAGATTCACCAAGGTTCCCATTGAAATAGGATCTTGACCTGTAAACGGTTCATCATACAGAACCATCATAGGATCAAGGGTAATTGCTCTTGCTAGGGCAATACGTCTGGCCATACCACCCGATAATTCAGCCGGCATCAAATCACGTGCAGCACGTAAGCCAACGGCCTGTAATTTCATCAATACTAAATCACGAATCATACTTTCAGACAGATTAGTATGTTCACGTAATGGGAAAGCAACGTTATCAAATACGGAAATATCCGTCAGCAAAGCGCCACTCTGAAATAACATGCCCATACGTTTACGTAATTCATACAATTCTGTGCGGGAAAGTTTATGCACATTTTGGCCATCAACTTCAATCGTACCCTTGTCTGGGCGCAACTGTCCGCCAATTAAGCGCAATAAAGTCGTCTTACCGGTTCCACTTGGCCCCATAATGGCGGTGATTTTGCCGCGGTAAATATCAATGTTTACCCCTTCGAAAATCGCTCTATCACCACGATAGAAGTGCAGATCCCTGATTTTTATCAGTGGCACTTAACTCTCCAACAAAGAAAATAATTACAAAAAAGGACGTTAATTTTCAGTAATATGGGCCATTAAGTCAAATCTGTGTGTGGAATATTCTCCGCCTTTCAGCTACAGTAGCTGCCACCAGTTTCTAGTTATGGGAACTTTTAACGCATTTTAATGCTCTCATTATATGCTCATACTTATAAAAAACACCGAAATAAACGGAGAGAAACAATGAAGAAATTTTTAACTTTTATTGTCGCAGCACTGGTTGCTTTGCCAATGATTGCATCAGCACATGGCCCAAGTCGCCAACAAGTAAAAGAAACAATTACGATCAATGCCTCTCCAGACAAAGTGTGGGCAATGGTTAAAGATTTTGGTGGTTTGCATAACTGGCATCCAGCAGTAGCAAGTACTGAATTAAAAGATGACACACGTGTTTTAACATTAGCATCGGAAGGTAGTCCAACAATTACTGAAAAATTAATTTCAGCTAATGATGAAAAAATGATGTTGACGTACAAAATCACCGGTATGTCAGTAGTAAAAACAATTACCTTTAATAGTAAAGATACACCGTATTTCACACTACCTGTTGCCACTTACAAATCATGGATCACAGTGAAAGCAGTTGATGGCGGTAGTGAAGTTCAATGGAAATCTAAATTCTACCGTTCATTTATGGATAATCCTCCTGTACCAGAAGGTCAAAGTGATAAAGATGCCGTTAACTCAATTAAAGGCGTTATCACAGCTGGTTTAGAAAACTTGAAAGTTGTTATGGAAAAATAAGTGTCAACGCACTTTAGCCTGAAAACTTTAAAGGCGGCCTTTGTTAAGGTCGCCTTTTTTATTAGCTTTACTTTAGTGCTCACCGCCTGTGAGCCACAACAGCCTGCATACGCCTACATCACTAATCAACTCAGTGATAATCTCAGTGTTATTGATACTCAAAGCCAACAAGTCATCAAAACTATTGATATCGGTCATCGCCCTGCCGGCGTTGCCGTTAGTCACCAAGGTCATAAAGCCTTTATAAGCAATCCAGAGGGTCAGGATATTAGCATCCTTGATACCAAGACCTTAAGCGTAACAGCACATATTGCTGTCGGTGCTGGTCCAGTAGGAATTGCCACTAATGAGACCGGAACACGAGTCTATGTCGCGGATTGGTATCAACATAAAATTAGTGTCATCGACAGTCAAACACAGACAATCACGGCCGCTATTGATGTGGGTAATTCTCCTGCTGGCATGATTGTTCATAAGCAACGTCTCTATGTCGCTAACCGTGATGATAATACGGTGATGGTCATCGACACTAATACCCTGCAAATACTGCACACTATTGCCGTTGGCACCGCCCCTTTTGGCTTAGCCTTATCTCCCGATGGAACAACACTTTATAGCGTTAACGTTCGTTCTAGTGATGTCAGTGTAATTGATACCCAGCTTGCACAAGTCACCCATAGCATCAATGTTGGCTCATGGCCTTATTGTGCCGTGGTTAGCCCTGATGGCAAACACCTTTTTGTCACCAATCAAGATGACAGCACTATTTCAATAGTGGACACCGTCAATCCATCGATAATAAGCACAGTCGATGTTGGCGACTCTCCTGAGGGCATTGATATCACCGCTGACGGTCAATTTGTGTATGTATCTAACTGGGGAGATGGGACGGTATCTGTTATAAACACAGATTCTCACCTAGTCGAAAAGACCATCGACGCAGGCAAAGGTAGTCGCGCCTTTGGTAAATTTATTAGCCCATGAACACGATCACAGTGAGCAGTGATTCAAGCATACAAGAATCCATTGCAATTAAATTAGCCGCCAAACTAACACTGCCCTTTGCTGTTTTAAATCAACAGCAAACCCAATTAGTTGTCACCCAGCAACATATCGAAATACGAGCACCAGAGCTTGGTAATCCAATATTCATTGATTTTGTCGCAGGTAAGAATGCCCACAGAAGACAATTTGGTGGTGGTCGAGGCCAACCCCTAGCTAAAGCAATTGGACTCAAGAAAGGAGCAACGCCGACCATTATTGATGCCACGGCCGGTTTTGGCCGTGATGCATTTGTCCTGGCCAATTTAGCCTGTCACATCACATTGCTGGAACGAAACCCACTTATAGCCACATTACTTGAAGATGCACTGCTTCGTGCCAGTAACGTTGCTGATATTGCAGATGTCATCAAACGTATGTCCGTCAATAATGTTGATGCGATTGACTATTTAGATACACTTGAACAACAGCATCGTCCAGACGTGATTTATATGGACCCCATGTATCCAAGTCGTGAAAAATCGGCCTTAGTCAAAAAAGACATGCGTCTATTGCATGAGTTAGCTGGACCAGATACTGATAGTGAGCAACTACTTACTACCGCCCAAAACGTAGCTTTAAAGCGTGTAGTGGTAAAACGACCAAAATCAGCACCCTTTGTTGGTGAACAAAAACCCGCCACTAGCATTGAAAGTAAAAATACCCGTTATGATATTTATTTGTCATGAATCCTAATTCATCACATCTAAATAGGTATTGTTAGCTCACCTTGACCAGCCATAAAACAAACTATCCCCATTTATCAGCCGGCCCCATAGATTCCTATGTTCACCGCAATGACACAACTAAAAGTGGCTATTTACCGGCTTGCTTATCCAATAACTTTAAACGATCCAACTTGTCAGCAATCTTAATCTCTAAACCTCGATTAACCGGCTGATAATATTCTCTTGGCGCCATATTTTCTGGAAAGTAATTTTCGCCCGCGGCATAGGCATCGGGTTCGTCATGCGCATAACGATATTCTTTGCCGTAGCCTAGTTCGGTCATCAATTTTGTCGGTGCATTACGTAAGTGAATAGGTACTTCTGCTGAGCCTTGGCTACGCACATCATGCATGGCAGCTTTAAACGCCGTATAAACAGCATTGCTCTTCGGTGCACTGGCTAAATACACTACGGCTTGAGCAATGGCTAACTCGCCCTCTGGCCGGCCCAATTTATCAAAACTTTCCCATGCATCCAGTGCAATGCGTAAACCGCGTGGATCGGCATTACCGATATCCTCTGATGCCATGCGAACAATACGTCGCATTAAATAAACAGGATCACAGCCACCATCTAACATTCGGCATAACCAATAAAGTGCTCCGTCGGGAGAGGAGCCTCGTACCGATTTATGCAATGCCGAAATCTGATCATAAAAGGCTTCCCCCCCTTTATCGAAACGACGCAGCGTACCCGATAAGACTTCAGCAAGATCTGCTTCTTCAACCTGTTTTTGTCCCTTACTATCGGCTAAATCAATGGAGATTTCTAATAAGTTTAATACCCGTCGGCCATCACCATCAACGGCTTCAGCCAATTGATCGCGTAAGTCCTCGGCTAGTTGCACACCTCGATCAGCCACTCCCAATGTAGAGTCAGCCATGGCACGGTCAATGATTTCACGTAAGTCTTTTGCTTGCAAAGATTGCAAGACATACACTCGCGCACGTGATAATAAGGCGTTATTGAGCTCAAATGAGGGGTTTTCAGTGGTAGCACCAATGAAGGTGAAGGTGCCATCTTCAACATAAGGTAAAAAGGCATCTTGTTGTGACTTATTAAAACGATGTACTTCATCAACAAATAATAGGGTGCGACGACCTTGTTCTTGTTGTAACTGCTGGGCACGAGCAACTGCAGCACGGACTTCTTTGACACCAGCCAAGACAGCAGAAATAGTGATAAATTCCATATCACAATAACCCGCAATCAATTTTCCTAATGTGGTTTTACCGGTACCGGGCGGTCCCCAAAATATCATTGAATGAGGATGGCCTGATGAAATGGCTTGTTGTAAGGGTTTTCCCTCGGCCAATAAATGTTTTTGACCGATATAACCGTCAAGCGATGTCGGTCGCATTCGATCCGCTAGAGGCCGCCCTGCAAGATCATCAATATTTTCGAAAAGGTTCATTATTATTTAAATGTTAACTATTGTCTGATTCACTATTAATTCACAAGCCGGTATCGCCCACCACATCGACACCTGTTGGCGGTGTAAATACAAAGGCATTGGCTGGCAGTTCGGTATTTTCAGAAGTTTGACTAAACACTAATCTAGTTTGCTGCTCAAAACTATCTTTCATAATCATTTGATTCAAGCCTTGTTTATCAAAGGCCAGCGTTATTGTTTGAAAGTTAGAATCAACATCTTTAGGAGTAAGCTCAACCCATGACAAACCGTCTTGCGATGGAATATCGGTAAGTAAGTACTTATCCTCAGGCAATGTTTCTCCGGATAATAAGGTTGCCGGTGTATCCGCCAAAGCATCTAATTGTGATTTCACCGTGACTTGTTCTAAGTCCACATCATAAAACCAAATCCGTTGACCATCAGCCACAATATGCTGTGGATACGGCAGTTTATAATCCCAACGAAATTTACCGGGCCGCTCTAAAATGAAAAAGCCTTGTGCTTGTTCCAATACTTGACCTCGAACATCCACCACTGTTTGCTTAAACTGCGCCTTAAAGGTCACGACTGTCTGCACAAACGTATTTAATTTTTCAGTTGCTGACTCCGTCGCTGATAATGACATTGACAAGAACATCATCATTATAGCCAAACACGTCTTCAGCCCACTTTTATTCCTCATACCCTGACTCCAATCTTTCCATCGAGTCATAGTGACTCTCGGTAGAGCTTCGACCACCATTCTTGTCCATTTGTTGCTCAATACCTTGTTTTAATAAGTCGAATGTTGCAAATTCTGCCACAAAAGCGCCCATACTTTTACACACAAAGCCTTCACGATGTGTATTTTCAGGATAATCATCAATTGCTTGTTTAATTCCTGCTAAATTGGTCGCCTGCTGTGTTAAGCGATCTAAAATAATCAAATTGTACAGGGCAATATGGGGCAGTTCTGCTGGCATTTCAGCTTTAATCAGACCCCATTTTATTGCCAGTCTATGGATGAACTTCACCTTAATCTGTTCGAGGTGGTGGTGCTAAGACTTCTCGACTACCATTACCTTGCATCGCTGAGACAACACCTGCTGCTTCCATTGCCTCAACAATGCGAGCTGCGCGGTTATAACCGATTTTTAAACGTCGCTGCACACCTGAAACAGAGGCTCGCTGGCTTTCGGTAACAATTTGTACCGCTTGATCATATAAGATATCTTTCTCACCATCGCTGGCATCAGCAATCGACTCACTCGCCTCATCAGTCGTTTGCTCTTGTAAAATTTCTTCCAAATAATTTGGTTTGGCATTCTTTTTGAGGAAATCAACAACCTGATGCACCTCATGATCATCAACAAAGGCGCCATGAACACGTTCAGGTATGCCGGTACCAGGCGCCAGATATAACATATCCCCTTGACCTAATAATTGTTCTGCCCCCATTTGATCAAGAATGGTACGAGAGTCTATTCGAGACGATACTTGAAATGACATTCGTGTTGGAATATTGGCTTTAATAAGTCCGGTAATCACATCGACTGATGGTCGTTGTGTAGCTAAAATAAGGTGGATACCTGATGCACGTGCTTTTTGAGCCAAACGGGCAATAAGTTCTTCAACCTGTTTACCCACCACCATCATCATGTCTGCTAACTCATCGATAACCACGACAATAAAAGGCAGAGGTTCGAGGGTGACAGGCGGTTCACCATCCACTAAATCAACGGTTGGATCAACAATAGGCTCACCACGGTCAATGGCATCCTTAACCTTTTTATTGAAGCCGGCAATATTACGTACGCCCATCGCAGCCATCAGCGGATAACGACGTTCCATTTCAGCCACACACCAACGCAAGGCATTGGCGGCTTCTTTCATATCCGTAACAACCGGTGTCAATAAATGAGGAATATCTTCGTAGATAGATAATTCCAACATTTTAGGATCAATCATAATCATGCGCACTTGTTCTGGTGTTGCTTTGTATAACAGACTCAAAATCATCGCGTTAACCGCGACTGATTTACCTGAACCTGTTGTACCCGCCACCAATAAATGCGGCATTTTTTCTAAATTGGCTGAGACAGGACGACCGGCAATATCTTTACCCAAGGCCATCATCAACACAGATTTACTCTTTTCATACTCAGGCGAGCCCAAAATTTCACGCAACCGCACCATATCGCGGTTTTCATTGGGAATTTCCAGCCCAACAACCGGTTTACCTGGTATTACCTCAACCACTCGGACACTACTCACTGATAAAGCTCGCGCCAGATCTTTAGCTAGCCCCGAAATCCTGCTCACTTTAATGCCTGCCGCAGGCTGTAATTCAAAGCGTGTTACCACCGGACCAGGTTGAACTTCAACCACTTGTACTTCAACACCAAAATCTTTTAATTTAAGCTCAACCTGACGAGATAAAGCTTGTAAAGCCTCTTCGCTATAACCGCCCTTACTTGCTTCTGCCATATCAAGTAAAGCAAGTGCCGGCATTGCGCCTTCCTCCACTGATTCGAACAAAGGTACTTGACGTTCTTTTTCCTCTCTTTTACTCGCTTCTACCGCCTGAATAGTTGGTTCTACGCGTACTTTTTCTTGTTTGAGGATCTTTTCATTCTGTTGTTTGAATGATTCTTCTCGTTGCTGTTTAGTTCGCTTAACGGTGAGTTCTGCTTTGAATTCACGGATCCAACGAGAAATAACGATCATTACCGTCATGGTCATTGCACCGAGGCGATCGATAATCATTAACCAAGACAAACCGGTGAATAAAGTCACCCCAGTCAAGAACAATGCCAGTAGTAATAAACTGGTACCTGAAGAGCCAAAAACGGACTCAAAACCATGACCAACGACCTGACCTAAAATCCCACCAGCACCTTCCGGCAAAAAAGTCACATATTGGACCAGACTTAATGTTGAAAGGCCGCTTGCAGAAGCTAAAGCCATCATTAAACCAATCGTTTTAATCACCCAGAAATGGATTGCACCTTCAGAATCTGCTGTTTTACCCCAGCTAAATAATAACCAGCCACTGAAGCCAAGCATTAGAGGCGATAAATAGGTCGGCACGCCAAATATAAACAACAGCATATCAGCGACCCATGCGCCAACAATTCCGCCTCGGTTGGCAACAAGATCGTTGGTTCCCGTTGTTGTCCACGCGGGATCGGTCGGGTTATATGACCACAAAGATAAGAGGAGATAAGCGGCTAATGCTAACGCTAATATAAGTGCGGCTTCACGCAAACGAAAACCCACTGCGCCTGAAACAGGTTTTTGCTTATCATTTCCCTTGAGTCGTGTTGCTTGTGCCAAAGTAATATTTCCAGTAAAGCCAACAAATTAACGCATGATCTTAACACAGCTTTTAAAGGTATAGACTTTACCAAATCAATCACAATGAAGTACTCTAGCCCGACTAAACTAATTTATTGGAGATCAACATGGCTGAAAGCAAACATTGCCGCCTACTTATTCTTGGATCGGGTCCGGCAGGTTACACGGCTGCTGTATATGCGGCTCGTGCTGCTCTTGAGCCTGTTTTAATCACAGGTATAGAACAAGGTGGTCAATTAACGACTACAACAGATGTTGATAACTGGCCCGGCGATGATCAAGGTGTAGAAGGTCCAGAATTGATGCAGCGTATGCAACGTCATGCTGAACGTTTTGGCACTGATATCGTCTTTGATCACATTCATACCACAGACCTCAGCCAACGCCCATTTAAGCTCACCGGTGATGCTGGTGAATATACCGCCGACGCATTGATTATCGCAACCGGTGCTTCCGCGATGTATCTTGGTCTAGACTCTGAAGAAGCGTTCAAAGGTCGCGGCGTATCAGCCTGTGCAACCTGTGATGGCTTTTTCTACAAAAACCAACCCGTTGCTGTTGTTGGTGGTGGTAATACCGCAGTTGAAGAAGCTCTGTACCTATCTAATATTGCCTCAAAAGTAACGGTCATTCACCGTCGCGATTCATTCCGCTCAGAAAAAATACTGAGTGCTCAATTGCTGAAAAAAGCAGAAGAAGCTAATGTAGACATCTTGTGGAATCATGAACTGGATGAAGTATTAGGTGATGATGCTGGGGTAACAGGTTTACGTGTCAAAAGTACCTTGGATGACAGTACACAAGAAGTTGCCGTGCAAGGTGTATTTATCGCGATTGGCCACAAACCTAATACCGATATTTTTGCCGGTCAAGTTGATATGGATCATGGTTACATCACCCAATCACAAGGTACTCAAACCAGTGTTCCTGGTGTGTTTTCAGCCGGTGATGTCTCTGATCAAATCTACCGTCAAGCTATCACATCTGCTGGTGCCGGTTGTATGGCAGCATTAGATGCTGAACGCTTTTTAGAAAGCGAAAAGTAAATAGATTCGGGGCAGACAAATGTCTGCCCCATTTATCATTAAGCTGTGAATATGATGGCCATGGAAGGGCATCAACACAGACTTAATAACACTAGCTGACAACTCTATTGTTGAGTTATCCGCTAGAAAACAGTCCAATAAGCCAATATAATCAAGGATGATAAACAATGGCCTCTCAACAATCGAGCGATCTCCTCGCCTCACTATCAGCGCCAGTGATAATTCTTGCTGCGTATAATATTGAGCACTTAATCAACAATATTGAATTATCCCTGTTGATTTTACTAATCAGTAGCAGTGCATTATTACTGTTTAATCACTTATTAAACAAAAAGTCAGCATCGGTTCATCGTTCCGACATAGTGAGTCCTAGGCCCAATACCAATACGGCTAAGAAAAAGGCCGTATTTAAAACGACACCACTTGCTGCTACAACTCAGGCCGCCTCAACTCGTCCTCGCCAAACAAATGCTATTCAAGCTGCTCAGCCTAAAAATAATCATCTAGAAGATCGCCTTGACCCCAACAAGCCAAGTCAGTGGTCACTACAATTATTACAAGATATGGATTGGAAACATTTCGAACAATTGTCTGCTCACTTTTATGAATCGCTCGGATACACAATAAAAATGGCCCCATTGGGCGTCAATAAAGAAGTTGATATTTACCTCTACAAACATGATCAGCCCAACAAAGTATTTGGCATCATAAAATGTAAACAGTGGAAAAAACCGGTTGGCATTGACCTCATCAAAGCCTTGTTTACAGTGCAAAAAAGTACAAAAACACCTTTAGCTGTATTTTTTTCTGCCACTGGTTTCAGTAAAGCCGCCATTTCCTTTTGTGAAAAAAAATACCTAAAGTTAATATCAGGTGAAGAACTACTCAAACAAATTCGAGCTCTTCCCTTGGCTAGGCAGACAAGCTTACTAAAAGAGGCTGTGCGAGGAGACTACACAACACCGAGCTGCATAAAATGTAATGCAAAAATGGCCTTACAAACAAGTTCAACATCAGGTAAACACGTGTGGCGCTGCCAACATTATCCACAATGCAAAACAACGGTCTATCCTCGTCGCGCAAAAAAATGATTCGCAACTAAGCATTTTTTCTTAGTCCTTCAAACAAACCATATTGCCAGCTACGCATGGCCAGCACGACTGTCGATCCACTTTTTTGACTAAGAGGCAGAGCAGAATCTTCATTATTGAGTTCATTAAACTCATCTGCTAACTGCTCCACTTTACGGTGAAAAACCATCATCGCAGAATCGCTTAACATGCCATTAATGACAATCAGTTGCTCTTGTTGCTGAGTAAATTGACTATCAAAAAAGTCGGCGGCTAATTTTTGTTGGAAAAATTGCTGGATGGGGCCATTATCAAGCCATTTAAAATTGGTCGACACCCTTAATTTGACTCGATTCCCTGCTAATAAGTCAATAATCTTTAAGCGATCTAACACCGCTAAATAACGAATACATTGATGTTCGGATAAATGAAAATGGTCAACTAACTGGGCCATTGTCCACCGGTTCAACACACATACTGTAATTAACAATAAAGCGATATCACTGGCGATTTCCTGTTCTTGCTCCAATGATAGACCCGATAACATTAAACGGGCATCATTATTCATTTGCAACACTAAGTCAGAGATCTCCATGGCCATCATCTGGCAGACTTTATCTAATCTGCTTAAGGAGAAACTCGATTCAGAAAATAAACGTTTGACACTGGCTTCAGATAAATCAAGTTGCTGAGCAACATCGCTATAAGATAAACCATGCGCTTTAAGCGCTCGCTTTAAACTCTGTATTAATTGTTTTGTTTGCGCCATCTTCGCCACCCATGCCATGATAAATACTAATCACGGATAAAAGTATCGCATATCAATACTTAATAGCAAATACATTACAACTTAACAAAAATAGTCGCTTTATCTGATTCTCAACACTAAGATGGACCTCACTTTCTCAAGGCAGAGCAAACATGAACACACTTCTTAAAACGACAGGCTTTATCTCTTTTATCGCCATGATCTTTCTCAACGCATTTGTTGATTTAGGTCATAAGATCATTATTCAAAACACCATTTTCAAAGTCTATGATGGTTCAACTCAGGTCATCTTAAGCGCCATCGTTAATGGTTTAATTTTACTGCCTTTTATTTTAATGTTTACCCCTTCAGGTTTCTTGGCTGATCGGTTTAACAAGCCACTAATAATGAAATGGGCAGCCCTTGCTGCAGTCATCTTAACCCTACTGATTACCACCTCTTATTATCTTGGCTGGTTTGAACTGGCCTTTTTTATGACCTTTATGCTGGCCGTGCAAAGTGCTTTTTATTCGCCGGCTAAATACGGTTATATTCGTGAAGTTGCAGGCAAACATAATTTAGCCACGGCGAATAGCTTTGTTCAGTCCACTACCATTGTGGCTATTTTATTAGGTATGTTTGTCTTCTCTATCTTATTTGAGAATACCCTAGCAAATAAAGTATTTAGCTCCGAGGCTGACATCATTAAACTAATTGCACCTCTCGGCTGGTTATTGGTTTTAGGTAGTCTGCTAGAGCTTTATTTTGCATTCCGTCTACCATCGCTTAAACAGACATCAACAGGCGACAGCTTTAATTGGCAACATTATCGTTGCGGTAAAGCATTACGTTTTAATATCCGTTTAATTCATGCTGACTCGGTTATCTGGTTATCTATTATTGGCTTATCTGTTTTTTGGGGTGTGTCGCAGGTGGTACTAGCCACCTTTCCTGCTTTCGCCAAGGAAATCTTAGCGATTAATAACACCATTATTATTCAAGGACTGCTCGCCTGCTCAGGTTTAGGCATCATCGCCGGTTCATTGTTGGCGGGTAAAATATCACATAATTATATTGAGACAGGACTCATTCCCCTTGGCGCCTTAGGCATGGTTATCACCCTGTTCTTTCTGCCGCAGATTACCTCATTACCGCTTCTTTCCGTCGATATTCTTGCCTTTGGTTTTTTTGGTGGTTTATTTATTATCCCACTCAATTCACTAATCCAGTTTCATGCTCGCTCAGATCAATTAGGCACAGTGCTTGCCGGTAATAATTGGCTTCAAAACGTAGTTATGTTTAGTTTTTTAACGATCACCGTCGCTTTTTCTCTACTTGATATACATAGCAAAGTTATTCTTAATCTACTCACGATTGTCACCTTAGTCGGTGCCGGCTACACCGTATGGAAACTACCTCAATCACTTGTACGTTATCTATTTGGCGCCCTGTTTTCCAGCAAATACCGTGTCAATGTGCAAGGTTTTGACAATATGCCATCACAAGGTGGCGTGTTAATGCTGGGTAATCACGTCAGCTGGTTGGATTGGGCGATGATTCAAATTGCCAGCCCTCGCCCAGTACGTTTTGTAATGGAAAACAAATATTATCAACGCTGGTATTTAAGCTGGTTCTTAGATCTATTTGGCGTTATTCCTATTTCTAGTGCGAGTAGCAAAGGGGCATTAGAAGCAATTAATACGCGGTTGAAACAAGGCGATGTTATCTGCCTATTTCCAGAAGGTGCGATCAGCCGTAATGGTCAATTAGGTGAATTTAAAACAGGCTTTGAACGCTGTGTAGAAGATGTTGACGGCATTATTTTACCGTTTTATCTTCGCGGTTTATGGGGCAGTCGATTTTCACGTTCAAGTGATAATTTGCAGTCATTACGTCAAACATCGAGCCTACGAAGAGATATTATTGTCGCCTTTGGTAAACCGCTCAGCATTGACTGCCAAGCACCCGCTGTAAAAAGTGCTGTTTTTGATTTATCCATTGATACATGGCAAACATACACCGAGTCCTTAGCAACTATTGCTCATGCTTGGATCGATCGGGTGAAACAAAATGGAGCAGCAGATTGTTTAACAGATATTCAAACCAATAATACCTTGTCTCGACGCAAAGCCTTAACAGCAGCCTTACTGTTCTCGCGCCGTTTCAAACAACAAAGTCCTGAACAAAACATCGCTTTATTACTACCCACGAGTAGTGCTGGTTTGTTAGCCAATATGGCCGCTTTTATCAGTGGTAAAACCGTGGTTAATCTAAATTTTACCGCCCCTATTGAGTCTTTAGTCTCAGCCATTAAAAAGGCAGATATAAAAACGATTTATACTTCACGCAAGTTCATTAAAAAACTCGCTCAAAAAAGTGTTGAACTCGATGCCTTATTTGAACTGGCAACACCCATTTATTTAGAAGATATTCAGCAAAGTATTCAGAAACCCGAACAAATCCTGACATTAATATCGAGCTATGTCCTGCCAAGTACATGGCTTATTAAGCTGTTTGGACAGTCAGTTAATATTCATTCACCTGCGGCTATATTATTCTCTAGTGGTAGTGAAGGAGAACCGAAAGGCGTGGTACTCAGCCATCAAAATATCATTGCTAATATTAAACAAGTCTCTGATGTTTTGGATACCCGTGATGATGATGTCATTGTTGCTAGTCTGCCTCTATTTCATGCCTTTGGTTTAACCGTAACAGGTTTGTTACCGATGGTTGAAGGCGTACCGGCGCTTTGTCATCCTGATCCAACTGATGTAGTCACTATTGCCAAAGGCATTAGTCAACACAATGCAACCATCTTCTGCGCCACATCCACATTTTTACGTCTGTTTAATAAAAACCGTCGGATTCACCCTCTGATGTTAGATTCATTACGCATTGTCGTAGCGGGTGCAGAACGATTAAACCCAGAAATACGGGATAGCTTTAGCCTCAAGTTTGGTAAAACGATCTATGAAGGTTATGGCACCACTGAAACAACACCTGTGGCGACGGTGAATATTCCTGATCGCATGGCAGCAGACTGGCGTGTACAAACGGGGGATAAAAAAGGCACTGTTGGTTTGCCCTTACCCGGTAGTAGCGTACGCATTGTTGATCCTGACAATATGGCCAGTTTAGCCCCGCAACAAGATGGTTTAATCCTTATTGGTGGCACCCAGGTCATGCAAGGCTATTTAAATGCCCCTGATAAAACACAGGATGTGATTGTCGAATTAGACGGCCAACGCTGGTATAAAACCGGTGATAAAGGTCATATTGATAAAGATGGTTTCTTAGTCATTGTTGATCGCTATTCTCGTTTTGCCAAAATTGGTGGGGAGATGATCAGTCTTGGTGCTATAGAAGCTGCCATCAACCCGACCTTAGCTGAAGATATTGAAGTATTAACAACGACTATTTCTGATGATAAAAAAGGTGAAAAAGTCGTTTTATTGTATGCCGGAGAGATTGAACAAGCAGAACTAAAAAAATGCATTGCAAATTCCGGGCTCACAAGCTTAATGGTACCTAGCTTATTGATTTCAGTAGAGGCCATCCCTAAATTAGGCAGTGGTAAAAGTGATTTTAATACCGCCAAGAAAATTGCCTTAGGACACAGTAATGCGCTTTAAAACAAACATCATTAAATGGATTTTTCTTTCTATGACATTCTTGTCCTCACAAGCTCATGCCAATGACTGTGTCATTTTATTACATGGTTTAGCTAGAACGGAGAGTTCCATGGCAACGCTGTCTCTCGCACTAGAAAAGACGGGCTATCATACGGTCAATATGGCTTATCCTTCCACCAAACATCCTATTGAAAAATTAGCCGAAGAAACCGTAAAAAAAGCATTAAGCGAATGTCCGAAAAACAGTAAGATAGATTTTGTCACTCATTCAATGGGGGGGATTTTAGTTCGGCAATATTTAGCTAACAATACCATCGACAATCTGGGGCGAGTTGTCATGCTGGGCCCACCAAACAAAGGTTCTCAGATTGTCGACAAACTCGGTAATATGCCAGGGTTTGAATTTATCAATGGTCCAGCAGGCATGCAGTTAGGCACAACACAACTAAGTATTCCAAATACGCTAGGTGCAGTAGATTTTGAATTAGGGATTATTGCTGGAACCCGTAGTTTCAACCCCATCCTTTCCTCGATGATGTCCAAGCCAAATGATGGCAAGGTATCTGTTGAAAGTAGCAAAATAGAGGGCATGACCGATCACATTGAGTTAGCCGTCACTCATACATTTATGATGAAAAACAAACACGTTATTGCTCATGTTATCTATTTTCTTCAAAATGGAATGTTTCGTGAGTTTGGTCACAAAACATGAATAAATAGGATTTACTTCTATGCTCACCCAGCGTAGCGTATGATACCTATGTTAATTAAAATATTAATCACCGTTTAACAAGGATGTTTACTGTGGCAAAACAACACTCATACCCACCTTTCTACAATGACGAATCTCAGCAAGCAGCAGAAAATCTAAGACTTGCCCTCCCCCTCATCAATAAACATAAGTCGCCAGTGACACCGGCCAATTATGCGGTCTGGTACGAATATGTATCAGGCGATAATTTAGAGTTGTCCAATGCGATTGATACTATCTTAAGCAATAACGGGGCGATAACGACAGAGATGTCCCAGTATTTATATGAAAAATATGTACTTATGGGCATGCCTGAACGACTTGAAAGTGCCAATAATGGTCTCAAACTCGTGGTTGATAATACACTGATCAATATCAATCATGTTGAATCAACGGCCAACCAATGCCTGTCTGGTTTTAGTGATTCTCAAATGGCACTAGAAACATGTACCGATATCGACGATCTCAAGTCATTGCTAGGAGACATTCTTAGCGAAACACAAAAAATGTCTGATTCAAGCAATGAACTAAAGCTGAGCCTTGAACAATCATCTGAAGAAATAGAGCAACTCAAAGCAGAGCTGCAAGCCGTTAAGGAGTCAACACAAACAGATGTTCTCACCGGTTTATTAAATCAGGGCGCATTTAACCATGAGTTAAACAACCTCTGCCAACATGATCAGGCATGTCATAGTGCTGCACTTGTTTTATTTGATATCGATAATTTTAAACAGATCAATGACTCTTTTGGCCATGTTTTAGGTGATCGTGTGTTGCAGTTTTTTGCCGAGCTCCTAAAAGGACGCGCAGGAAGAAGTCCAATAATAGCGCGTTATTCTGGCAAACAAATGGCACTATTGCTAATTAATAAATCCCTGCAACAAGCCACTGCAACGGCTGAAGAAATTCGGGCTCAGTTTGCTAATAGTCGTATCAAAAGAAGACAAAGTGATGATTCCATCGGCCAAGTAACGGTATCTGTTGGCATTAGCATGATGAATAATGGCGATTCAGCGAGAGATTTTGTTGACCGAACAGATAGTGCATTATCGCTATCTAAAGACAATGGTCACAATCAAGTCAATATAGCTTAATTTCATAGCAGGACTTCTAGCTGAAAGGAATGACTATTTTCTCAGCTAGAAGTCCCGTTATTGCTATAGATTATTCCCTGCTTGCAACTGAGCCACACGCAATGTCGCTGGCGGGTGAGAATCATAAATAGCAGAGACTAATGGATCCGGGGTTAAAGTACTGGCATTCTCTTGATATAACGCCACTAACGCTTGAATCAAATGCTCACTGCTTGATACTGATGCAGCATAGGCATCTGCTTCAAACTCATATTTGCGTGACAAGGCCGTCATCATTGGGTGTAAGAAAAAGCTAAATACGGGAATCACCAACATAAACAGCACTAGTGCCATCGCATTTTCTTGCGAATTCACACCTAAACCGGTGTAAAACCATGATTCTGCCGACGCCCAACCAAGCACAGCTAAACTAATCAAACTGAGCACAGCCATCACAGCCATATTTTTAACCACATGTTTACGACGGAAATGGCCTAGCTCATGGGCTAATACTGCTTCAATTTGATCTTCATCTAAGGTGTTTAATAAGGTATCAAAAAAGACAATACGTTTATTGTTGCCTAGCCCCGTAAAATAAGCATTACCATGGCCACTACGACGTGAACCATCCATGACATAGATACCTTGGCTTTTAAAACCACAACGCGCCAACAAAGCTTCTACTCGTTTTTTTAATTTTTCATCTTCTAATGGCGTGAATTTATTAAATAGAGGCGCAATAAAAGCGGGGTATGCCCACATCATCACCAATGCAAACGTTATCCAAGCTGCCCACAAATACAGCCACCAATAATCACCCGTGCTTGTCATTAATGTTAAGGCCACCCAAATTAATGGTGCACCAAGAACCAACATTAATACCGTCTGTTTCGCGATATCAGATAAAAATAATGTCCGAGTATTATTGTTAAAACCAAACCGGTCTTCCAATACAAAGGTTTTATACCAAGAAAATGGCAAATCAATCAGCGTACCGATAACAAAAAAGCTGAGTATAAATACAATGCCTGTTGTCATTTCTGACCACGCTAAACTTGCCCAAGCACCGGAAAGTAAGGCCAACCCACCACCCAATGTCCACGCTAATAACAATACAAAAGCAAAGATATTTTCAATACGATTTAGTTTGCCTTTAGCAACCGTGTATTCAGCCGCTTTTTGATGTGCAGCCAATTCAACCTGATCTTTAAAGGCTTCTGGCACCGCATCTCGGTGAGCATGCACATAGCGACTTTGTCTTAATGATAACCATAGCTCAACGCCCGTCATCAAAACGAGTGCAGCTAAAAATATCCATGTAAATTCGTTCATTTTATTATCCAACTCGAAAATTTATATCTAGTAAATCATTTGCCATGATTGCGTAGAGAAAAAGCCACACAATTATTAGCCATTCACAGCCAAAATTTATTATGCTATTTTAATCGGTCAAAGGGCCAAAATAAGGGCTTGTCCTATTGTCCGCTAGGAGTTTAGCATGAATGCTTACGCCTCGTTATTCTGTTCACCAAGGGCTAGCCATCTCCAGCAGGTTGCGCCTTGCTCTATGGTTCATGCTAAACTCTAGCTACTGTAAAAGGGTTTCACTCGGCGATGAATGTCATGCAGCTTAGTCTTTGATGCAATTGCTGAAAAAAAGTTCATTATTAAATATAAAAAAAAGAATCGATTATGGCTAAAAGTAAAAAAAACTTAATTTGGATTGACCTAGAAATGACTGGGCTTGATACCAATAATGATTATATTATTGAAATTGCGACTATTGTCACCGATGGTGATTTAAATGTACTAGCAGAAGGCCCTATTATCGCTATTCATCAATCAGATGAAACGCTTGCAGCGATGGATGAATGGAATACGCGTCAACATGGCGGTTCAGGTCTTGTTGATCGTATTAAAGCGACAAAAACAACTGAGGCTGAAGCCGAACAACAAACCTTAGATTTCCTCAAAGAATATGTTCCTGCTGGCGTATCCCCGATGTGCGGTAACAGTATCTGCCAAGATCGTCGTTTCATGGCCCGCATCATGCCCGAGCTAGAGGCTTATTTCCACTACCGTAACCTTGATGTCAGCTCATTAAAAGAATTGGCACGCCGCTGGGCACCCAAAGTTGAGAAAAGCTTTAAGAAAAAATCATCTCACTTAGCAATGGATGATGTTAAAGATTCAATTCGTGAACTACAACATTATCGAGAACACTTCATTAAACTTCCTTAATCTATTACTGAGATAGATATGCAGGAATCAATAACAGGAATTGAGGACAGAAGGAGAAAAATTGCATGGTCAAGCAACATCAATACAATAAAGACCTTGTCAAAAATAGCCGTACACGCATCTCATACCTCAGTAATGATTGTCATTTAGATGATGATGCTAGTCCACTGGTAGCCTAGAGTATGATGAGAATGTTAACAAGTCTTTGCGCCACACTCATGCTTATGATGACGCTGATAATGAGTTCATTGTCATATGCTGTGGCAGCCCCAATTGTTGTTGATAGCCTTCATTCGCAAGCGATTGAACTTGGCCCACATTACCAACTCTATGTTGATCCACAGCACAAAATCACTATTGAGAATGTGTTATCCCAAAAAAATGTCATTTTATTTTCTCCCTTACCGGATGGAAAATTCAATCTGGGTTACCGCCCAGAAACACATTGGTTCAAAGTCTCACTCACCAACCCTTCACCTCACGCCCTCAAACAGCTACTGGAATTTAATTTTCCCCTACTGGATGACTTAGGTGTTTATATGGTTAATCGTTCGAGTAAACGGATCTTATCTCGCTATGATGGTGGTGATACTCAACCCTTTAATCGCCGAGTTTACCAACACCCCAATTTTGTATTTCCAATCACTTTACCTGCCCAAACAACAGTTGATTTTTATTTTAAAATAAAATCCAAAGGTAGCATGACGGCTGGAGCGACACTGTGGAATCCTGATATTTTTCCTGAACAAAGTCGTTTAGAATATTTTTACATCTCGCTGTACCTTGGCTTGATAATTGGCTTGATGGCATACAATGCATTACTGTTTTCATCCCTGAAAGAAGTCAGCTACTTTTATTACGTATTATTTTCAGGCTCATTGTTATTTGCCATAGGCTCATTTAACGGGCTTTGGTTTGAATTATTATGGCCAAATTTCCCGCTTTGGCATAATCTATCTATTCCCATCAGCTTTGGTCTCACGGGGCTTTTTGCCACATTATTTTCTATGTCTTTTTTAAAGACAATCTCAAGTTCAGTACTGTTGAATAGCGCTTTTTCTTTTGTCGCTCTTTGTTTTGCTTTAGCCATCATCAGCAGTCCTTTTATTGCTTTAAACACGAGCGCTCCTATCATAGCCTTATGCGGGATCGCACTTGCCATCACCGCCCTCAGCTCAGGTATCTATCTTAGCCTTAAGGGAAATAAGATTGCTATTATCTACCTAATTGCATGGGGCTTATTCATGATTGGCCTCGCCGTCTTCTCAGCACGCAATATGGGCTGGTTACCTGACACCCTATGGACTCGTTACGGCATTGTATTTGGCAGTGCCTTAGAGATGATTTTATTAGCTTTTGCTTTAGCATTACGAATTGATTATCTCAGTCAAGAAAGCCACGATTCACAACAAGAAAAAGTACAAGATAATCACCACCTTATCTACTTATTACAAAATACTGAGCGAGAGCTATTACACCGCATCAAAAAACGTAGCGATGCTCTGGATGCGGCTAATCAAAAAATAGAGCTGCAACAGCAAGAGCTGCAACAACTGGCTCATTATGATCCCTTAACTGAACTAGCAAGTCGCGCACTGGTAAATGATCAACTCACACTATTAGTATCACGCTGTAAACGAGACAAAAATAAATTAGCTGTAATACTGATTGATCTTGATGATTTTAAAAACACTAATGCAGAATATGGCAGCGAGGTCGCAGATCATCTACTCATCAATGTCGCCAAAAGTCTTCGCCAGATTTTACGTAAAAGTGATGTTATTGGACGCATTGGGGGCGATCAGTTCATTGTGCTTATTGAAATAACCAATGATGATCGACAACCTGATCAGGTCATACAGAAACTCAAAAAAGGGCTTCCACATCGAGTCAATATTGATGGCTATTCAGTCAAGCTCAATCCCAGTATTGGCACTGCAGTTTATCCTGATGATGGCGAAAGTATGGATACCTTACTCGCTATCGCCGAAACGCATATGTCTGCTGATAAAACGCTTAACAAGACCAGAGTATCTACTTAAGCTGAACTGTGGATCAGCATTGCCATCCAGCACCTTTACTTAAGCGCCAATTACCCCGCCGTTTTGTTTACGAATAATAACGGTGGCAGAACGTGGTCGACCATCAATATGTTTATCAGGCCAGTTACTCGCGGCATTAGGATTTTCCACTGTTTTTCTAACACCTTTTTGTTTTAATATTTCAGGTACATCTTCTCCTGGGTGCTGAATATTGACCCACATGGTTTGCAGGTCGGGTGTCATTGCCACACCGGTAATTTCACAGCCAATAGGACCCGTTAAAAATCGTCGCGTTTCACCTGTGGCAGGATCGACTGCCAGCATCTGATTATTACCAAACTGACTAAACCTTGCTGAATTAAGCTTACTCGCACTGATATCAGTTTGTACCCACAACACGCCACGACTGTCGATCATTAAACCATCTGGATTAGCATAAGGTTCACCATTAATCGTCCCGTGGCCTTTTTCATCACCTGCTAATACAAATACATCCCAGTTAAAGCTGATGCTGCTTGCATCTTCTTCCACCAATTTGATGATATGACCAAATTGATTATTATTTCGTGGGTTCGCGGCATTCTTTTCTGCTTTTTCAGCTTTGCCTCTTTTGTTATTATTAGTCATCGATACATATACATCATTGCTCTCAGGATGTGTTGTTATCCATTCCGGACGATCCATTGGCGTTGCACCAAGCGTATCGGCCGCCTTTCTGGCATGGACAAGTACATCAGCCTGACTGTCAAAGCCATTATCACCAGTTAACGGACCTTGCCCAAAGACTAAAGGCAGCCAGCGGCCTGAACCATCTTCATTAAATTGGCCAACATATAAAATGCCCTTATCTAATAAATGACTGTTGTGTGGCCCTTGTGTTCCATCCCACGCATCCTGAGTAATAAATTTGTACACATACTCAAATTTAGCATCATCACCAGAATAAAAAGCAACGCGTCCATCTGCAGCAATATTATGAGCTACATTTTCATGTGAAAATCGTCCCATCGCAGTTCGTTTAACCGGCTTGCTGTTTGGCACAAAGGGATCAAACTCAACTATCCAGCCAAAACGATTGGGTTCATTTGGATGCAAACTGGCATTAAAACGCTGATCATTTTTATGCCAGCCATAATAGCTTGTTTTAATATCATAACGTTGCCATGCATCTTGCTGCTTGAGATCGATGCCAGTTAACGATGGCACAAAAAAATAATCATTAAAATTTTCTTCACACGTTAAATAAGTACCCCACGGTGTTTTGCCATTAGAGCAATTATTAACTGTGCCTAAAATTTCCTCCCCCTCAGGATCCGCAGCAGTTTTAATATAGTCTGTACCGGCTACAGGACCAGAGACTGACATCGGCGTGGTGGCTGTAATTCGACGGGCATATTGTGAAGGCCGGATAATATGCCAACCCTGCACAGACTTTTTGACCTCAATAACTGAGACACCATGAGCGTATTGTTCTTTTAATGTTTTTTCTAATGTATAAGTCTCAGGCGAATCAAAGATGCCACCGTCGGCATGTAAGATTTGAGCATCAATATATTCATGATTCATCACTAATAGTCCATGCTCGGATGGATTATCAGCATCAGCAAGCGGATAAAACTGAAGTGCATCATGATGCATGCCCGCTTGCTGTAATTGTTGTTGTGCCGTATTCGACGCATCCATCTTAAATGCAGGGCCATCAGAAATCGGATCGCCCCAACGATAAAACACCTCTACCTCATAACCCTCAGGCACAATCACCTCATCAATTAAGTCAGCTATCGGAATGGTTTTAAACCCTAACAAGCCCTTTCTCACCGCTTGGCTAACACGCGTTTTGCTAAGTGCTGGCAAGGACACAGCCGATGAAAATAACGCACCCAATCCATATTGCATGGTCTGCCGACGGGATAAACGACACTGTATTAGTGTTTCAATATCCATTTGCCCCTGCTTTTCCTCATCAGTCATTGTGTTCAATTACATCCTGTTCATGTTGCTCTAATGCCCAAATAATGTGCTCTTTCACCATCTCTGACGCAGACTCTAAGCCTTGTGTCAGAGCTTGAATTACGCTGTCTGATGTTTGTGCATTGCCCAAAGCCACGGCAATATTACGCAACCAACTTTGATGACCTATGCGCCGAATAGGGCTGCCTTCCAATCTCGATAAAAACTCATCTTCCGTCCAAGCAAATAAATCCACTAATTGCGGTGCATCTAATCCATGGCGAGGTAAATAGTCAGACTCAACCGTGGCCTGAGCAAATTTATTCCAAGGACAAATCAACTGGCAATCATCACAACCATAGATGCGATTACCCATCATGGAACGAAATTCAATAGGGATGGCCTCTCTTAATTCAATCGTTAGATATGAAATACAGCGTCTTGCATCCACCTTATAGGGCTCAACAATAGCTTGGGTAGGGCATACATCAATACACGCAGTACAAGAGCCACAATGGTCTGATATAGGCTCAGTTACCGGCAAGGGTAAGTCAGTATAGATCTCACCTAAAAAGAAATAAGAGCCATGTTCACGGTTCAAGATATTGCTATGTTTACCGACCCAACCTAAGCCAGACTTAGCCGCCAATGCCTTTTCCATCACCGGAGCACTGTCACAAAAAACCCGAAAGCCCATTTCGCCGACGTCATCTTTAATTTTATTGGCCAAGGTAGCTAGACGTTTACGCATCAATTTATGATAGTCTCGGCCTAAGGCATAACGGGAAATAAACCCCAGCTGGTCATCCTCAATAACCGACCAAGCATCTGCCGCATTTTCAGGTAAATAATCCATTCGTACCGTGATCACACGCACGGTACCCAACTCCAATTCATCTGGACGACTGCGTTTCGTTCCATGGCGAGACATATAGTCCATTTCACCGTGAAAACCTGCCTCCAACCAAGATACAAAACGTGTTTCAGATTCAGATAGATCGATATCGCTAACGCCAAGCTGCTGAAATCCTAGAGATTGTCCCCAAGATTGCACCTTGTCATGCAAGTTTTTCATTAGCAAAGCTGTATTTATTTCACTCATGCAGGCTATTATAGAGCTACATAATCTCGACTTGGAAGAAAAGTATGCTTAATTTGCCACATGATTTATACACTGCAAAGCAGACGCGTGAATTAGATCTTATTGTTACAGAGCAACATAATGTTTCAACAGCTAAGTTAATGGCTCGTGCGGGTAGTGCAGCCTTAACATCTATTAAGAATCATTGGCCTCAAGCAGAACGATTACTTATCATCAGTGGTACAGGCAATAATGGTGGTGATGGTTTCGAACTTGCGCGCCAAGCAATTGAAGCAGGCTATCGTGTTGTTGTCTATCAAGTAGGCGATGATGAAATGAGCGCTGAAACAACCGCTGCTCGAGATGCATTAGTCGCTGCGGGCAGCAAAATCCAAAAATTCGAAGACACACTTCCTTCTACCGATGTAATGATTGATGCGCTATTAGGTACCGGCTTAAACCGTACAATAGAAGGCGAATATAAAACAGCCATTGAAGCGATCAATGACAATACACGTGCACCTGTTTTATCTTTAGATATCCCTTCAGGGCTTCACGCGGATACCGGTAGTGCGATGGATGTTGCGGTTAAATCGACTGTTTGCCTCAGTTTTATAGGTCTAAACAAAGGTTTATTTATTGGTGAGGGTCCCAACTACAGTGGCTCAGTCTGTTTTGATTCATTAGACATCCCATCAGCACTGTATAAACAATTCCCGCCTATTGCGCGTCGTGTTAGTTTAGAAAATGATGGCGCTCTGCTTGCTCCTAGAGAGCGTACCGGACATAAAGGGATCTATGGTCATCTGCTCATTATTGGTGGCGACCACGGCATGCCAGGGGCTGCTCGTGTAGCAGCTGAAGCGGGCGCGCGTGTTGGCTCAGGTTTAGTCAGTATTGCCACCCGAGAAGTCCATAGTCCTATTTTAAATCAGGCTCGTCCTGAACTCATGTGTTATGGCGTTGAAGATACCAATGATGTTGATCCACTTATTGAACGAGCAAATTCATTAACCGTTGGCCCAGGTTTGGGGCAATGTGATTGGGGAGAAGAGCTATTCAATAAAGCCATTGCCAGTAACTTACCAATGGTAGTAGATGCTGATGCCCTCAATATGTTGAGCAAAAAAAATCAACGATATGATAACTGGATCATCACACCACATCCCGGTGAAGCGGCACGTTTATTAGGCTGTACTTCAGCTGAGATCCAAGCAGATCGCTTCAAAGCGGTACAAGAATTACAAAAACGTTATGGTGGTGTTGCTGTTCTGAAAGGTTCTGGCACACTGATCTACAACGGTACAACACCAACACGTCTGTCTACATGGGGTAACCCAGGCATGGGTAGTGGCGGTATGGGAGATGTACTCGCCGGTGTTATTGGCGGCTTATTAGCACAAGGCTTTCCACTAATGGATGCCGCATGTGTCGGTGTCACATTACACGGTATGGCTGCAGATAAAGCAGCAGAAAAAGATGGTGAGCGTGGCATGTTAGCAATGGATCTTATTCCTCATCTAAGACATTTAGCCAACCTTATCTACTAGTCCAACCCGTTTGTGCTATGAAACTGTATCTGGAAAATGAATCCGACACATTAAAGCTGGGCGAACACATTGCCCAGCAATGCCCTGCCCAGCAATTTACTATTCACCTTGAGGGAGATCTAGGTGCAGGGAAAACAACCTTAACCCGTGGTTTACTGAAAAAACTAGGCCATAAAGGCAATGTTAAAAGCCCGACCTATACCCTTGTTGAACAATACACTCTCGCCAGTCGATCTGTTTTCCATTTTGACTTATACCGACTGACCGATCCTGAAGAGTTAGATTATCTTGGCTTAGATGACTATTTGAGCAATCAGTCATTGTGCATTATCGAATGGGCTAGTCAGGGCGGTAATTTTTTACCTAAGCCTGATCTCATCATCACGCTTAGCTACCACAATCATTCTCGCTATGCTGAACTCAGCGCCTTATCTCCACCAGCAAAAATAATTTGTGATTCTATTCAGCACTCGTTCAGCACTCGTAAGTAAGACTTGCATTTTAGCGACGGGAATAACACACTACCCCCTGCATTTTGATAGGATCAAAAACATGCTCCGACTTTTTCTGAGCTTATTATTACTCACTGCCTCGCTCACCTCTTGGGCAGCAGCTATTGAAGGATTGCGTTTATCGCAATCTGAGGATAATACGCGTCTCGTCTTTGACCTCAATAAGGCCATCGAATACAAGACCTTCACCTTAAGTAATCCAGAGCGAATCGTCCTTGACCTTCTCCATACTTCGCAGCCGCAGAAATTAACCATCCCCAATCTAAGCGCCTCTCCAATTCGTAATATCCGCCATGCTCTATGGGATAAAAACACACTGCGTATCGTCTTAGATCTCAAACAGGCAGTAAAATATGAGAGTCAAACATTAGCCCCAAATCAAATCTATCCACACCGCTTAGTTATTGATCTAACAAGTCCAAAATCCGCTGTCAAAGCAAAACCTAAACCCGCGACACCTAAGCCGGTAAAACCAGCGGCGCCTGTTAAAGTCGAAACCCCAGTTCAAATAAGCCCCAAACCTGCTGAAATAGTGATCAGCAAAGTTGAACCTGCTCCAGTGGTGAATAAATCAACAAAAACCATGGTCAAACGTGACATCATTATTGCTATCGATGCCGGTCATGGTGGCCAAGATTCCGGTGCCCTTGGTAGTAAAGGCACGATGGAAAAAACCGTCGTTCTTGCTATTGCTAAACGCTTAGCGAAACTGGTTAATAAAGAACCAGGAATGCGTGCATATTTAACCCGTGATAAAGATATATTTATTACCTTGCGCCAACGAATCAAACGCGCCCGAAATAATAACGCCGATATGTTTATCTCGGTCCATGCCGATGCCTTCAAAAATACTCGGGCCAGAGGCGCATCGGTATTTGTACTCTCAGAACGTGGCGCCAGTAGTGAAGCAGCACAATTATTAGCTGATAAAGAAAATGCTGCCGATTTAGCAGGTGGTATTAGCCTAGAAGACAAAGATGATCTGCTGGCTTCGGTATTATTAGACTTATCCCAAACCGCCAGCCTTGAAGCGAGTTTAGAAGTTGCTAACACGGTATTATCCGGCTTAAAACGTGTTGGTAATGTACATAAAAAACATGTCGAATCAGCTTCTTTTGTGGTGTTAAAGTCACCTGATATTCCATCAATTTTAGTTGAAACAGCCTTTATCTCTAATCCAGAAGAAGAACGCAAACTGAAAAGTACCAGTCACCAAAATAAATTAGCCCGAGCTATGTTGTCTGGTATTAAAAATTATTTTAAACGGAATCCGCTGCCAAACCGCAATGGTGCCCAACAACATACCGTTAGCCGTGGTGACTCACTAAGCATTATTGCCCGTCGCTATCAGGTCAGCATGAGCCAATTAAAAAACAAAAATAATTTACGTAGTTCTGAAATTAAGATTGGCGATGTATTGCTCATTCCTTAATATTTTCTAGCTGCAAATTTAGGTAACCTGAGTCAATGTCAGACAATAACCGTATTCATGCCCTGCCGCTTCATCTAGCTAACCAAATTGCAGCAGGTGAAGTGATTGAGCGACCGGCATCGGTTGTCAAAGAATTGGTCGAGAATAGTATTGATGCCGGTGCTAACTTGATTGAAATCGATATCGAAGCGGCGGGTAATCAACTCATTCGTGTACGTGATAATGGCCGAGGTATCCACCCTGACGACTTAAGCCTAGCACTCAGTCGCCATGCCACTAGTAAACTGCATTCAAGTGAGCAACTAAGTCATATCGCCAGCCTAGGCTTTCGTGGTGAGGCCCTACCCAGTATCACCTCAATCTCTCGCCTCACCATCACCTCTCGTCAGGCTGACAGTGACTGTGCTTGGCAAATTATTGGTGATGATAACGAGCCGACGCCAGCAGCACACCCTCTGGGTACATCACTTGAAATTCGTGACTTATTCTTTAACCTGCCAGCACGACGTCATTTCCTGCGTAGTAATAAAACAGAACAGCATCATATTTTAACGACACTACAACGTCTGGCTTTGAGTCAATTTGGTGTAGGCTTCCAATGTAATATATCCGCCAATAGTCAGCTCAAACTGCCTATTGCCAACACCCCTGAACAACAGCAGCAACGTATTGGTAAAATATGTGGGAAACGTTTTATCGAAAATAGCCTTTACCTACAGCAAGACTACAATGACATCAAACTAAGCGGTTGGATTGCCAAGGCAGAAGCACATCGAGCTCAGACAGATGCACAACATTTTTTTATTAATGGCCGGGTGATCCGTGATCGTGTTATCAATCATGCCATACGACAAGCTTATGGCAGTCAAATTCCAGCGGGTCGTCAGTCAGCCTATGTCTTATATTTAACCATCCCGCTCGATCGTGTCGATATCAATGTTCACCCAACTAAACATGAAGTTCGCTTTCGTGATGCTCGCTTAATTCATGGTCTAATTACAACGGCACTTGAAGAAGCTTTAGCAAACGGTAATAGTGAGCAAGAAGAGCTTAGTCAGTCAATTGAAGCATCTGTCGATCAATCTCATATTGCTGACCCCTCCAGCGCCTATCAAGCTCCCTCGAGCACCACTAAAAAACAGCCGCGTACAGACGTCACCGATGCGCCTTTTGGTAAAGCTGTCACCTTATTACATCAGCGTTATGTGATTACTGAAACAGCCGAAATGCTACTATTGTTAGATTTGCAGCAAGCAGAACGCCAGCTACGAGGGCAACAATTACAAGCCGCACTAAAGACCAATACACTTCGTTCTCGGCCAATTCTTGTGCCTATAAAACTCACAGTTGATGCAGAGTTGATCATTGTAATCAAACAGCATGCAACGCTATTAGAGTCACTCGGAATCAATTTGGCCTTGCAAGCAGATAGCCTGATGATCAAAAGCATTCCTAGCTTATTAGCACAAGCAGATATAAAACCGCTTATCATCGATCTTATCCACACACTCGCCCAAGATCATCCTAGTATCGAAGAACTTAGCACCATTTTGCAGCAACATCTGCCACTCATAACAATAAATCATCTGGAGCAAGCACAACAGATAATCGAACAGTTATATGGCTTGTCTACAGATGAAGTCTGGTGCAAACAACTTGATCAACAAACACTAGTTAGCTTATTCTGAGGCTAACCACTAATTATTAGGCATTCATTATGGCAACAGCATCTGCAAAACCTTCTCTTGTTCCCGCCTTTTTTGCTTTGTTTGTCCTTATTTTCCTTGCTTATTTACTCTATGCAGATCTTAATCCTTCACGGGTAGAACACACCATTAACCCACCCATTGAGATTATCGAAACGCCACTCACGGTAATTACTGCTGCACCTGAAATAGCTGACAGTGAACAAATCATTGAGCAAGAAGCCACTGTCTTTGTTGAACATTTAAGTCCTAAAACAAACAGCCCCATTATTATTAATGTCGATAAGGATCAATTTGTCCGCTCAGATAGTGTCATCTCTTTACCTAATTTAGAACACCGCTTAACCACAATTAAAGCGCTTATGGCAGATAATTCTCTTGCTGATGATACTGCCATTATTCTTAATTTCACTGATGAGGAGCGTATTCAAACAACACTTGCTGAACTCAGCAACAATATCGAAGATCATACCGAATCCATAACCATTATTACTGCTGATGACTCGCAACACGCCGCACCATTAGCTGATTTACTTATGCAAAGTGATCTTGATCAAAATGCTTTGGTCACACTCGTTTTGAACCAACAGCACAGTATTGAAACAGCTTTTTCTGAACTCGCTAATATTGATATTTCACCAACACAGTCCCTTATCGCTACTATCTATCATGGTATGCAAGAGCTTGCAGTGAGTGACATACTGCCAGCAGACTCACAATCAGTGAATGCTCTCTACTATATTCATCGGGTCACAAAACGTGATATCCAAGGTCTATGGGGCATTATTCAAACAGGCTTGATTGATAAATTTAGACAAGGATTACAGCTTGAGGGTGTCAGTCTAAATAAAGATCTCATTCAAGCCGTTATCCCATCTGATGCCGATGAAAAACTATCATCGGGCTTCAGTTCTTTTTTAGGAAAAATTCTCACTACTAAAGTCGACACAAGTTATATCTACAATCTTAAAACTAAATCAATTGGCTATGATGCCAATATGATTCATCCCGGACAGCAATTGGTATTGATTCACTTCTCTCCGAATGAATTACAAACTATCTACCAATTCTTCTCCGAGAAACGCAATCAGGGCACAGAAACCTTTGCGATTACCGATTAAACGACATGTTAGATCTTTTATTTTTAGTCATTGTCGGGCTGATTATTGTCGCGGCCTTTATCGTCGCTAAACGTGATTAATCACACTTTTTCGAACTTACCATAACGCAACATAATACTAGGTAGTACTAATAAATTAAGTATTGTCGACGAAATCAAACCACCAATGATGATGCTCGCCATCGGTCCCATGACTTCACGGCCAGGACTATCTGAGTTCATTGCAATTGGCAGCATCGCTAATGCTGTTACCAAAGCAGTAATCAAAATAGAAGGTAATCTTTCCTGAGCACCACGAATAGCGGTTGCTGAATTCCAAGGTGCACCTTCTTCGACCACTAGATACTGAAAATGTGACACCAGCATAATGGAGTTACGCAAGGTAATACCAAACAAGGTAACAAAACCAACTAAAGAACCAATCGACAATACGCCATTAGTAAATAACACCGCGATCACACCGCCCACCAGCGAAAAGGGTAAATTGATTAATACTAAAGACATATTACGTAGACTTTGCAAGGCCACATAAAGCAATAACAAAACAGCTATGCCCGCTAAAGTAGAATGCACAATAAGGTCTTCTTTTGACTGGGCTTGAGCTACTGCTGCACCGGTAAATTCAGGATAAATATCAGCAGAAAATTCAACTTCATCATGCACACGTTGTTTTAACTCTGCAAAAAAGGATACCAAATCACGGTCAACCACATTACAGGTCACCGTTTGCAATCGCTGAGCACCAGAATGAAGAATCATATAACGCCCCGACACTTGCTGTATCTCTGCTACATCTTGGAGACGAAGCATCACTCCCGATGGGGTTTGAATTGGTAGTTGAAGCACATCTTCAGGTTGCTGACGTTGCTCAGCTGGCAATACCACCACCACATCAAAGACACGGTTTCCTTCTTGCACCTGGCCGACCACAGCGCCTTCAAATCCTGTCTGTACCGTATGCATCACATCTACAGGTTTTAGGCCCCAGTAAGCGAGCTCATCCAGTAATAAACGGACTTCTAACTGTGGTTCACCAGGGGGGGCACGAAGTTGCACATCGGTTGCCCCTTCAATATCTCGCATCACGGCAGCAATTTCTTGTGCCTTTTGATCTAAGTCGACCAGATTTTTACCATAAACATTCACTACAACAGGTGAGGTATAACCTGAAATAGTTTCATCAATTCGCTCGGTTAAGAAGGTATTAACCTCTGAGTTAATACCCGGAAAGGCTTCCAGAACCTCACGAATTTCATCCAATACGTCCTGCTGCTGTGGCCCATCCATTGGCACTAAATCAATTTCATATTCACTGTAATGGGTGCCAAAGGTATCAGCACCACGTTCAGCTCGTCCCGCCCATTGTGAAGTAGATCGCACGCCATCAATTTCAGCGACACGTTTCTCTATTTGACCACCAATACGTAATGATTCTTCAATCGATGTGCCCGGTACACTCGCCGTATGAATAATGTAATGACCTTCACGTAATTCAGGTAAAAAGCTACCACCTAATAAGGGCAAGATGGCCAAACCTGCCAAACAAAACACCACCACACCAGTAAAGGTAATTTTAGGGAAACGGCTAACCAGTCCTAATACCCAACCATAAAGTGGATTTAATAAACGCACTAAGGGTGGTTCTTTGTCGCTTAACTTACCCCAGCGCGTCAGTAAGATATGACATAAGGCAGGCGTCACGGTCAGCGCAACCGCTAATGAGGCAAAAATAGCTAAAATATAAGCCTCACCCAAGGGTTGGAACATTCGTCCCGCCACGCCGCTTAGCGTCAACAATGGCACAAATACTAACATCACGATAAAACTGGCATACACAACTGAACTTCGTACTTCCATCGACGCATTAAATACCACATCCATGGTTGATTTAGGCGTCGCTAAAGCCGAGTTTTCTCGTAATCGTCTAAAGATATTCTCGGTATCAATAATCGCGTCATCAATCACCTCACCCAAGGCAATAGCCAAACCACCGAGCACCATAATATTGATGTTCACTCCCATTTCTAACAATACAATCAGAGCCGCAAATAAAGACAATGGAATAGCCGTTATTGAAATCAATGCCGTACGTAAATTAAACAAAAATAAAATCAGTACCAGCATCACCAGACCACCACCAACCATTAAATGTTCGCGGATATTATTCAGTGAGGACTCGATATAGTTAGCGGGTCGGAAGAGATCATCATGCAAAGTAATGCCATCAGCCTCAAAGCCGCTTTTAAACTCGGCTAATGCGGCTTCGACACCATGGGTAACTGCCAGTGTATTCGCCTTATATTGGCCTATCACCATTAAAACAACACCCGGTTTACCCGCTATCGCCGCACCACCAATAGCAGGTGCTGGAGCAGCAATGACTGTGGCCACATCGCCTAATAAAATAGTGCCAGTGTCTGTGTGTCTCAATACCACTTTGGCAAGGTCATCAGCTGACACCGGCTGACCGGTTAATTTCAACATCATGCGTTGATTGCTATTTTCGATGAAACCGCTGGCCATAATGCCTGTAGCACTCTTTGCAGCCTCAGTAAGCTCATTAATAGATATGCCATAACGAACTAATTTATCGCTATCAATTTGGATTTGTAATTGCTTCTCTTCACCACCAAAGACATTAATATCAGCGACACCCTCAACACTTAGCAAACGAGGAGATAAAGTCCAATCAACGAGTCCTCGTAATTCCATTAAATCATGACTATCTGAGCTCAGACCAATAGTCATAATCGTGCCCGATGAAGACTCTAACGGCACCATCAACGGTGGCCCCATATTTTCTGGCAAGGCATCTGTCAGGCCTAATAAACGCTCAGATACGAGCTGACGATCGAGGTAAATATCGGTGCTATCGTAAAAGGTCAAAATAACCACTGATAGACTTGGGATCGATTGCGAACGAATCGATTCTGTTCCCACCAAACCACCCAAGGCATTTTCTAATGGCTGGGTAATCAACACCTCAACTTGCTCAGCAGTAAGGCCTTGTGCCTCTGTTTGAATAATGACTTGTTTCGGAGCAAACTCAGGGAAAATATCTAAACTTGAATTAGATAATTTATAAATCCCATAGCCCATGAGTAGTATTGCTAAGGCAACCACTACGCCACGAAAACGAACAGAAAAGGCAACAACATGTGACAGCATGATTAATCTCTATTTAGGCAATATTAAGGTGATGAAAACAGTCCAGCAAAAGCTCTCTAGTCATCATCTTCATCCAAGATTTGCCATCTAAATTCTTCCGACAACAACATTTGTGCACCTCGCATCACCAATTGTTCACCGACCGCCATGCCTTGTTGCATAAACAAACCTCCGGCAGCAGATACGCCTGTTGATACCGCTCGACGCTGATATAGATCATCTTCAAGTTGAACATAAACCCATGGCAGACCTGAATTCCACACCATTGCCTGCTCAGGTATAAATACACCTTTTAACGCCTGATCCCCCTGTGGTAACCATGCATCTAAACGCATACCCACACGTAATTTTCCTGTCGCACTTTTAAAAAAATACGTTTCACCTTGGCTATCTTGATCCGTAATCAATGCTGATGAAACGAAATAAGCCTTACGTGCCTTGTTTCGTTGTCCATCACGTGCCAGTCGAATAAAACCATCTTCAGAAGGCAGTGACACATCTGCCGGCAAAGTCACTAGTAATAAACTATCTTGGTGATTTAATAATCGCTGCCAAGATTTTGATCCTGAGCCTAACACCCAAGTAGAAACCTCTTTTCCCCATGACTGTACCGTCTCATCCCGCACAGACTGAATATCAAAACTCAAACCCTGTAATTTTGCCTTGGCTTCGTTATAAGAAGCTTGTGCATAATTCACTTTTTTGGTGGCCACACTACCGGCACCTTTAACAAGGTTTTTTAAACGTGTCAGTTCCTGCGCTGCAGAACGTTCTGCCACCTTGGCAACATTGAAAGCCGCCAGCGCTTGATTATGTCGTGCGTGTAATGCCAATAGCGGTCGAATATCCACCACTTTTGCTAGCGCCTTAATTTCTGGAAAGAACTCTGAGCCTTCTAAAACGATGGTTTCAACGCCCGCATATTCACCGATCTCATCATTAATTCTTACCTGCATACTCTCTACAAGCTCAGATTCAAGATCGCTATCATCATCATCATCGTCATCGTCATCGTCTTTCTGAGCAGCCTCAACTGCTTCAGAATATTGCTTAAACCAGCCATCCACCAATGTCGACTTCATCGCCATAGGCACAATAAAAATGGCCACCAAGACAATAACAACAAACCCTAAACTAAATTTTCCACGTGACGTCATTACACTTCCACATCAATAAAACCATAAAACAAGCCAGCCATTACACCACGCGAACACAATGTGAACAAGGCTCTATTACAAAATAAACAATATTTTTACTTGACAGTATCGCCGCCACGGGGTTTAATGCTCGACCTTGATTGGCCCGATAGCTCAGTCGGTAGAGCAAGGGATTGAAAATCCCTGTGTCCCTGGTTCGATTCCAGGTCGGGCCACCATCAAATTCAAAGGGTTACGTTAATTCGTAACCCTTTTTTTGTTTCTACTGTGCCAATTTTGTGTCATGAAGCTTTCTTCATTAACGCATTATCAACATAAGCAGCTAAATGCTCTGGCGCTAAGTGAGCATAACGCTGTACCATTGCCATTGTTCTCCAGCCACCTAACTCTTTCAGGATATGTAAAGGCGTTCCACTTTGTACATGCCATGATGCCCAAGTATGTCTTAAATCATGCCAGCGGAAATCCTCTATCCCAGCACGTTCCAAGGCCTTACCCCAAGCTCGCGTATTTGCCGTAACAAGATTTTTCCCTTGATACGTAAAGACAAACTTATCATGCTTCTCTAGCTGAGCAACGAGCACCTCGAAAGCTTCATTATTTAATGGAACTCCTATCCCTCTCTTTGCTTTTGCTTGATCGGGATGGATCCAAACAATTTTCCGTTCAAGATCTACTTGAGACCACTCGAGTCCCAGAATATTACTTTGTCTAAGTCCCGTTGATAACGCAAATTGAACCATCGCCTTCTGATGAGATGGAAGTTCATCTATTAAACTTTCCGCTTCATCTCTCGTTAGCCAACGAATACGCCCCTCACCTTCCTCAAACATATCAATTACTGGGGCCATGCCTATCCAGTTCCATTTATTGGCAGCTAGACGCATTACAGCGCGAATTACAGCCAAATACCGGTTAGCAGTTGCACCACTCGTTGCCTTAGCTTTGCTCAAGCCAATTCCTTCAATTAGCTCTGCATCTATCTTGTTCAGAGGTAATCCCCCTAAATGGGACTTTAAATAATTAAGTTTTCCGACATTTCTATCGTAACTCTTTTTCCCCTCTTTTAACTTTAGCCACCTTGTAGCCGCCTCATCCCATGTTCGACCTGATTTAATCCCTAGCCGATCTTGCTCAAAGGCTTCATTTTGTAACTTTACGAGAAGCTCTTTCGCTTCTCGTTTTACCTTCGTTCCAGCGGACCTTCTAACTCTCTTACCACTGGGTGTTGTATATGAGATATGCCAGATATCTCCACGTTTATTGAGTGACATAAAATGCCTCCTATTGTGTTTTCACTCAACAACGTTCACCGTGTTTGAGGATAAAATGACTGCAACCAAATGACAAGATCTTCTTTAATAAAAACCCAACACTTACCGGGCTTGGCACCTGGCAAAGGGTTTTCCTGATCAGTAATTCTTTGACGAATAGTCTCTGGATGCATTTTCAGAAATGCGGCGGCTTCATCAATAGTCATAGTTGTACTAGTCATAAAGTCCTCCTTTGACACCTTTACGACTTCGCATATATTTACCCTCTTTAATTACACTTAACGCGCTAATAAAAACCTGCGCCTTTTTCACATTTATATACATATAGTTACCTAAATTAATTAATAAAATTGGCTTCATGCATCATGTGAAGTAAGGGATGACGGGGCTTTAAGAACGTTTGTCACTTTCATTGTAAAAAAAAGCTTGCAGTTCTTGAGGCCACTTAGTAGTATTTGCACCGTTGAGATTAAATCTACTATTATCCCTTAATTCGCTTTTCAGCAAAAAACCGACAGCCATTTTATCATGCCACCCCATGTCAAGACCAAAGAAAATGCCGGATTACAACTTATCTAGCCATTCGCAAGTAACTTCTCAGAACTAAGTCAAGAGCTAATCCTCCGTTATTAGGCCCTCTCTTTTAGCTACCATTTGTCCTTCTCGATGACCGGGTGTTTGTCCGGCTTGTTGTCCGGCTTCATCCTTCCTTAAAGACAGCTGTATCAGCGGTTTATGGTTTTCTGTGTCCGGCCTCTTGTCCGGCTCTGTGGCCAGCTACTTGTCCGGCTATCACCTTGACACAATTTACTTCAAAAGCTATATGTACCAACGGTTTGTCAAGAGCTAATCGAAGTAGAAATTTATTTTAAAATAATTTCTCACGGGTGTTGGTTTTCTGATTTTATTGCGGAAATAGTCGATATTTAAAGCCAAACTATGGGTCAGCAACCGGTCAGGTTGCTGACGACGAGAGGGAGACATCATGATTTACTTGATGTCGGGCGCCTCTGTGGGCGCCTAATATGCTAATTGTTAACTCCACACCTAATCCGCAATCGTTTTCTATAGTTGCCTCGTCTGCATCAATATTTCACTTGATAATGGCCTTATTCTGGGAAAAACTGTGAACTTTCGGGCAGATATTTTCGATAGTTCTGAAACCCTATTGAACTCTTATTTTTCATCCTTAATATAGTAACTAAGCAAGCACACACAAAGACCCCTGACGGGTTCTTCGTGAGCTTGTTCAGGGCGTAGCCCCGAAACCCCAAACTACAACAGCAAGGAAGCTGATATGAGAAATAAATCAATTAAAATTCGAGTGACTGATGATGAGCATCAAGCTCTCAAAACACTTTGCCCTGTAGCAGAGTTGGCAACATGGATGAGACAGCGCTGTCTCGATCCCAAAGATGTTGAGAAGGTGAAGGTTCAGAAAGCCGACCCTATACTGCTACGTCAACTTGCTTATCTTGGTAATAACTTGAACCAGATAACCAAGAAGGTGAATACTTCAAGCCTATCACCATTAGATCAAGTTTTAGTATTGGTTCCCCTAGTAATTATCTCAGAGGCGCTGGAGAAACTTAGACATGATTGTTAAGTTTTTCAAACGAGGTAAAGGTACGGGATCTGGCCCCGTCGAATACCTGCTTGGTCGTAACTATGACCGTGATGGCGCAACACTGCTTTCAGGTGATCCTGATATTACCAGAGGACTGATTGATAACTTGAAGTTTGCTAAGCGGTATACCTCTGGCGTATTAAGCTTTGAAGAAGCTACGATTTCTGATGAAGTGAAGCAAGAGATGATGGCAAGTTTTGAAGAAACCATCCTAGCGGGCATGGACGGTCGCGTTGATGTTTTATGGGTTGAGCACAACGATAAGGGACGTATTGAGCTTAACTTCGTTATTCCTAACGTTGATTTGGCTACCGGTAAACGCTTTCAACCCTATTATGATCGAAATGATCGTGGATTAGTCGACGCATGGAAGAATATTCAGAACCATGAGTATGGATTTACCGATCCAAATGATCCGGTTAAACAGCAGACTTTAACGACAGTTAATAATCTACCGAAGTCAGCGAAAGCTATTCAAGATCTTATTCATAAGGGTGTAAACGATCTTGTGTTATCAGGTGAAGTTCAGAGCCGTGATGACATCATTTCTGCCTTGAATACCGCTGGCTTTGAGGTGGCACGACAAACTAAGACGTCTATCAGCATTAAGAATCCTGATGGAAAAAGGAACATACGATTACAAGGAGCATTTTATGAACAATCTTTTAGATATGGCCAAGGACTTCGAGAAAGAGTCGAGCAAGCTCAAGAAAAGCATAAGCGAACAGCTAGAGAAAGATATCAGCAACAGCAACAAGAATATCAAGAGAGCCTTGCTAAGCGCAGAGCGTACTTTAATGAGCGATATCAAGAGTTACCAGTTGAGAGTCCGCCAGAGCTTATTCAAGCCCATATGGATAGTCTCAGCAGTGATGGTGGCTATCCTAGCAATAGGGTTTCCATCGAGTCTTTACTTGGGAGGGATGATAAAGAACAAGCTTCAAGACTTGGAGATAGTGAACCATCAAATAGAAAAGCAGAGCAATCAGATGAATACTCAGCTCGAGGAGCTAAATCAACAGGTAGAAACAGCAAAGAAGCAGACCCGAGTCAAACTGATAAGAGGAACAGCTTACCTTCACCTGCCAGTAGGAAAAAGCTTAGAAATGAAGCCGTACAGGTGCAAGAAATACATGTGTTACAAGATAATAAAGGACTAACGAATGACAGCAGCACAATTATTAACCAACTCATTAAGCGAGCTCGTCAGCTCGCAGCAAAAGCAAATAGACGAGCAACGAGACTGTATAAGCATATTGTCGAATCAAGTTACAAGGCTAGAGACAGAGCAGGAAGTTTTGATGACTCAATTAACCAACTTCAGCAAGCTAGTGAAAGTATTAGACGCAAAGTTATAAGTGGTGATGCCGGTAATAAAAATAAGTATTAGTTAAACCCAGAATGAATAGTTTCAATCTGAAAATAAGGTTTTAATACGAAGCTGGAGTCCTTTAAGTGCCAAAAGCAGTCATGATCTAATGGTAGTTTTATGCCTTTTATTCACCTACTTTTCATCCGTATTATAACCTAGTGTTTTAGTATATTATTAATATCTATGAAAATATTAATAGCCGATGATTCCAGTACTAATCGAGAATTACTTGCCTCAATAATAAAGAAGTTGGGCTTCGAGTTTATTCTTGCAGAGAACGGCCAAGAGGCAGTCCATTCCGTTGAATTAAATCGACCTGATTTAATCTTGATGGATATTATGATGCCTATTGAAGATGGTTTTTCTGCTACCACACGAATAAGAAAACTAGATCTTGATTATTGGGTTCCAATTATTATTATCAGTGCACTTAATAAATCTGAAGATATAGTTAAAGGCTTGGAGTTAGGTGCTGATGACTATCTGCTTAAGCCGATTGATGTTGATATTGTAAAAGCAAAAATACAAGTCATGGCTCGTATTATGCGCTTACAGGCAGATAATAATGAGCTCACTCTGTTTAATGATAAACAGATTAAAATTCTACAGGTTGAAAATCATAGTCATTTACAACTGCGTCGTGCTGTAGATGAGGCTGCCATCGTTGTCGAAACAGATGTGAAAGGCAATATTACTTCTGTTAACTCTACTTTTTGTTCTTTGTCTGGTTATTCTGCAAAAGAATTATTGGGTAAAAATCATAGAATGTTACATTCTGGCGTTCACCCACCTGAGTTCTTTACAAATTTATGGTCTACCATTGCTCAAGGAAATGTTTGGCAAGGAGATATTTGTAATAGAGCGAAAAATGGTCATTTATATTGGGTGCATACAACCATTGTTCCATTTCTGAATAGTGAGACTGGAAAACCCGTTAGCTATAAGGCGATACGGTTTGATATTACTGAACGTAAGAAGCTTGAAGCAGCATTACAACACGAAAAACATCGAGCTGAAATAACCCTTGAATCACTGACTGATGGCGTAATTAAAACGGATGTCACTGGCCATATCATCTTCATGAATCAAGCAGCAGAAAGGCTAACAGGATGGCCCCTAGCTTCGGCGATGAATAAGAGGGTTGAGAAAGTATTTAATTTAGAGATTAAAAAAGAACTTCATCCTGCCAACCGCGTTATAAAAAGCAGACGGGTAACAGAAATTAATACGGGGGCATTATTGCATGCTCATGATGGACATGACCACCTGATAGAATGTGCTGCTAGTCCTTTGTTTGATAGCGATGATTTTGTTGGTTGTGTTATCAGCTTTCAAGATGTATCAGAAAAATACCGACTAAAAGAAGAAGTTGAATGGCAAGCTTGGCATGATGCCCTGACTAACTTACCAAATCGCACTCTACTTCAAGATCGATTTAGCATTGCAATTGCAAATGCTAATAGAACAAATAGCATGGTTTGCGTATGTGTTCTTGACCTAGATAATTTTAAACCGGTCAATGATTCCTATGGTCATGAGTATGGTGACAAAGTGTTAGTTGAAGTTGCTCGACGTTTAACAAAATCAGTTCGAAGTGATGATACTGTAGCTCGGCTTGGTGGCGATGAGTTTGTACTGTTACTCAATGATTTTCACGACCATGTGGAGATTGATGCATCTATAAACCGAGTCTTTAAAGCGTTAGCTAAGCCCTACCTTATCAATGAGCAGCTATTTGTGATCTCATCGAGCATCGGTCTTTCCGTATATCCTGAAGATAATGTTGATCCAGATACCTTATTACGACATGCAGATCAAGCGATGTACCAATCTAAACACTCAGGTAAAAACCAATTTACATATTATGATGCTCAGCTTACTCAGTTATCTCATGACCGAAGCCAAGAGTTTAATCGTATAACACAGGCCTATGAACAAAATGAATTTGTATTGTTCTATCAACCTAAAGTTAATATGCGTACGGGAGTCATTAGTGGTGCTGAGGCACTAATTCGATGGCAAGATCCTGAGCGTGGCTTACTTGGGCCATTAGAGTTTTTGCCTTATATTGAAAATACTCCTCTTATGATTAATGTGGGAGCTTGGGTAATTGAGCAGGCTTTGATTCAGTTGGAGTTATGGCAAGCCCAAGGTAAAGACTGGACGGTTAGTATTAATATTGATGCATATCACTTTATGCAAAATAATTTCATCTCTGATTTAGTAATTGCCCTTGCTAGACACCCTAAGGTATTACAAAATAAACTTGAAATAGAAATTCTTGAGACAGTTGCATTTGATGACCTGGTCCCAGTGTCAGAACAAATAGCTGATTGCCAGGCTCTGGGTGTTAGTTTTGCATTGGATGATTTTGGTACCGGTTACTCGTCATTATCCTATTTAAAGAACCTTCCAGCAGACTGTTTGAAAATTGATCAGAGTTTTGTACGCGACATGCTTGATGACCGCCAAGATTTAGCCCTAATTGAAGGTATTATTTCACTATCAAAAGTATTTCAGAGGCATGTAATCGCCGAAGGTGTTGAAACTGCAGAGCATGGCGTTGTACTTATGAGATTGGGGTGTGATCATGCACAGGGTTACGGCATTGCTAGGCCTATGCCAGCCAATGACATGGAAGAATGGGCCAAGAACTATACTCCAGATGAATCATGGTCTATTTGGTCCGGTTCAGACTGGGAAATGAGTAATTTACCTCTAGTTGTTGCACAAAGTGATCATATTGCATGGATTCAAGAAATTCAGAAAACACTAAGTGGTAGAGTGCTTTCCCTTGGGCATGGTGAATTAACGAATCATTACGAGTGTCGCCTTGGAACATGGTATTACGGACACGGTAAAACTCACTATGGGCATTTATCAGCTTTTCGAGAGTTAGAAGATATTCATATTGATGTTCATCGACTGGGACACAAAATAATTTCGA
>ENA-OSET01000445-OSET01000445.1-sediment-metagenome-genome-assembly--contig:-NODE-445-length-46404-cov-9.587692_pt1 | contig 46404 bp, 45 predicted proteins | sample MGYA00237882_ERZ534229 | MGnify/ENA primary metagenome ERZ534229 (study PRJEB26408, sample SAMN06266212) | sediment metagenome | isolation source: Hudson Canyon methane seep mesocosm | place: USA:Hudson...
TCGCTGCACCCGCATCTAATCTTAGGCAGTGCTGTGCTAGCATCAATCAGCATGGCGCTCATTTTTTTACGTTTCACTTTAATTTGGCTTCGCCCGCGTCCTGACGCGGCTTAACCAACCATCACACTTTACGAGACAATTAGTATGAGCAAGCTTTTTTCAGAATTACTCACCATGGCGTCGCAACAGGAACAGCCGCAGCGCTTATTGTTTCTGTTTGCGTCAGTCGAAGAAAAGAACCCAAAAAAAAGCAAAAAACATAAGCAAGGTACGATTACTCCCGTCATGTGTGTCGACAAGCTGCCGGAAGATTTAAGCGATTTCGAGACCCTGATAAAAGAAGCAGACAGCATCAATAAAACGTGGGACTTCGTATTAATATCAGGCCTGAATGGCCAAAACGGCGTGGCACCGACCGAAGAAGAAGCAGAGCCATTTCTAAACAAAATGACCAATGATGTAGCAAGCGGTCAGCAGCTATCGCGCTACATGATTCTGGATCGCCAGCAGCAACCTATCGAAATGATGGGGAATTAATCTTTATTCGAGTTTAAAAAAACATCGCTCAGTATGCTGCGCCAAGCTGTTTAGGGCGCAGCAGTCGGCGCTAACGCCTGAATTTCTTCTCTGATTTTTTCTGCTTCAGCCGTCATCATCGAATAAGACTTGATGTCGCCGCTGCGCTGCGCCTGCATCGCTTGCTCTAGCTTCGCTTCATAACTTTTCTGTAGTGCTTTTGCGGGATCTTTCTTGAAAAAGGAAAACATAGTCGTCAATACCTCAGTAAACGTTGCTAAGTATACGCAGCTTAATGGTTTCCAGATTGCTTTGGTAAGCGGCGCTACAAAAATAACTCGACACACAAGCGGCCTTATTTCATTTTGAAACAAAGAGCACGCTTATCAGCACAAATCGTTAATCTACATGGCTTTAGTTAATCGCAATCTAGTGCTAAGTTGGTTAAACCTTGTACAAAAGAATGTGAGTAATGCCATGCCTATTAACATTAACGGTTCCAGCTCTTACGCACCTAGCGCATCAACGCGAGACTCAGTTTCGACGGGCTTCGAACGTGTCAGCTCTGGGCAGCGCATCAATAATGCTAGTGACGATGCGGCCGGCGTGGCGATTGTTAGTCGTATCTCAACAGAAATAGAAGGCTTAAGTGTCGCCTCGCGTAACGCAGCCGACGCTATATCACTAACGCAAGTCGCCGATGGTGCCTTGAGTAGCGTGAGCGACAACATCGCTAGAATTCGAGAACTGGCATTGAGCGCCGCAAATGGCACCTTAAACGATCAAGATCGTCAGGCACTTGCTGCCGAGGCTGAACAGTTAACGGAAGAAAACAGCCAGATTCTCGAAGGCTCAAGTTTCAATGGCGCCTCCTTATTCGATAATCAAAATGAGCGGTCCTTCCAAGTAGGCCCTAACGCTGAAGACACCTTAACCACACCAGCAAATGACCTTGCATCTGCATTGGAAGCACTAGGTCTTGAGGATATTGATATCAGCACGCAAGAAGGCGCCAGCAACGCCCTAAGCGTGCTGGATGAAGCAGAACAAGCCGTGTCCTCTCAAGCCAGCAAGTTCGGCGCGCTCTCCAATCGACTCGAGTCCAGCATTGACAATATAGAGCGCACACGGATCAATGAAACCGAAGCGCGTAGCCGAATCGAGGACGCAGATCTCGCTGAAGAACTCGCCAATATTTCAGCAGGCTTGGTTCGGGAGCAAGTGGGCATTGCAGTTCAAGCGCAGGCGAACACCTCAGAAAGCGCTGTGCTGAAACTACTTCAATAACAAGCCGTCGCTCTTGCGCTAAGCAATACTTTTCCGAGGACATTTGCGATGACCCCGCTTTAGGGTTTCATCGCGAACCTTCATCCTCCGGCTTAAAAGCCGCTTAGTTGAAAAGCGATAGGAGTTCTGTACAAGCAAATACTGTTTACGCTATTCTTTTCTCTCTCCACAAGAACGGAACGCCTAGCAGCAACACTTTCGATGACACACAACCAAGCCAAACAATCTCACTGGATGCTCGCATTGCTATTTTGCTTTAGCTTTCAAGCATTCGTGCCTGCCGGCTATATGCTCGGCAGCACCAGTGATGGTGTGATCACCTTGTGTACCGGCGATGGCCTTAGTCAGGTTCTTGCGAGCGCTTTCTCTGATGAACCCGTTGAACAGTCACACGACCTAAGCGCCGAACCGTGCGTGCAGTCTGCATCAGCTGAACCCGCATCACTCAATTCATTGACCATTGTGCAACATGCGCAAGCTCACACGCGCTACGCCCAGCGTATTGTTCGTAGTCATCAACAATCACTCTCTCCCCGCTACCATTCCCGCGCTCCGCCACGCCTTGTGTAAGTGCTGCATCGCGTAAATCGCTACCTGCAGACTCAATCTCAATATTACTAAGCAAACGCTGAACGCTTTCTATCGAAATGTGATGACTCTCGTCGAGTGTATCTTTTTCATGTCATAGGTGAGCTTCAGCCAAACGATTGATCAAACACAAGACTGGAATAGCTCATGAAAAACGCCCTTATCACGCTGATAGCGTGCACAACTCTCGCCGCCTGCAGCAGTAGTAGCAATACCCCGATCACCAGCAGTAACCTGCAAGACATCACCATTCCATTTAGCGCCGTCGCAGGCGACACCGCCATCACGTGTGACGCGACCCTCACACCGGTAGGCAGCGCAGCAGGTAGCGCCTCGATCCTCAACTTCAAATTCTATGTCCACAACGTCATCCTAAACGGCGACGACGGTAACGATTACGCAGTGACCCTCACCGACAGTGATTGGCAAGATGAAGGTGTGGCCTTGCTCGACTTTAACGATCTCAGCACGGACCCAGACCCTTGTGGTGGGGCTATCAGAGAAACCAACACGGAGCTCACAGGCACCGTAAATGCTGACGCAGATGTTTCATTTGAAGGTATCACGTTTAGCATTGGCGTCCCTTCAGACCTAAACCACATCGACATCAGCACCTTTAGAGACGGCTCAGTGCTCAATATCATCTCCATGTACTGGGCATGGCAAAGTGGCCACAAGCACATGCGATTGGATGTCGACCCCTTAGAAGGCGCGTTGGCGAATTGGAATTTCCACCTGGGCACTACGGGCTGTAGCGGCGGTTCAGAAACCGAACCAGAACTCGTGACTTGCTTGCGATCTAATATTCCAACGATCTCCTTGGACACTTATCGCCAAGGTAGCGACAGTATCGAATTTGATTATGCTCAATTGGTCGCTGACACAGATATTACGACCACCTCTGCTCCAGCGTCCGGCTGCATGTCTGGCCCAACAGACACGACTGATTGCAATGAAGTGTTCTTAAAGCTAGGCCTAGACCACAGCACGGGCAATGCCCACGCCTCCACCATGCAAAGCGCATTTTCGGTTCAATAAGAGTCAGTTGAATCCTATGAAAACTTTGCATGTTTGCGCGCAGCCAATGCTGCGCGCCTTTTTTACGCTCTTATTCGTTGCGTCTCTGTTCGGGCTTTCGGCTTGCAACGGCAGTAGCAAAACGACCTTTGTGCTAGAGACTAATAGCGAATTTTCTTGGGGGCTGAGCGAAAGTACTGCCCTGCCCATTGAACCCGATAGCAACCCAATGACCGAAGCCAAGTTTCAACTGGGCCGCCATCTATTCTATGACGACGCCCTGTCAGGAAATGGCACTCAATCATGCAACTCTTGCCACGAACAAGCCCTAGGGTTTGCAGATGGCGAAACGCTACCGGTCGGCTCAACGGGCCAAGTCTTAGCACGCAATGCGCAAGGACTCCTCAATGTCGCCTATAACTCGACGCTCACTTGGGCTAACTCAAGCTTATTGTCACTCGAAGCACAAATCGCGGTACCGTTATTTGGTGAAGATCCTATCGAGCATGGCATTAACGATAGCAACGAAGAGCTTGTACTAGATGCCTTGCGTGCCAACCCTCTTTACCCCGATATGTTTGCAGCTGCGTTTCCGAACGATGGCGACCCTGTAGACATGAACAATGTTATTCGTTCACTTGCTGTGTTTGTGCGCGGCATGGTGTCCTTCGAAACGGACTTTGACCGCTTTCAATCGGGTGACACCGACGCCTTATCGGCGTCTGCCCAGCGCGGACAAACCCTATTTTTTAGCGAAGGGCTTGAGTGCTTTCATTGCCATGGCGGCTATAACTTCAGCGACTCAACCGCCGACCGGACCATGTACCCCGCCTTCATCGAAAGGCCGTTCCATAATACCGGACTGTTTAATATTGGCGGCACCGGAGACTACCCAAGCGACAACACCGGTATATTCGAGTTAACAGGCGTTCCCTCTCACATGGGTAAGTTTCGCGCGCCGACGCTCAGGAATATCTCAGTGACAGCGCCCTACATGCACGATGGTTCGATGGCAGACCTTGAGGAAGTCATCGATTTTTATGCAGCAGGGGGCCGCAACATTGCCGCTGGCCCCAACGCCGGAGACGGCAGACTCAACCCTTTTAAAGACAGTCTGGTCAACGGTTTTAGCGTCACGCCCAGCGAAAAACAAGATCTGATCGCGTTCCTGAATGCCCTAACCGATGAATCGTTCAATACCAATCCACGTTTTAGTGACCCCACGGAGTAAGCAACGTGAAGACAAACTACCTTGCCATGGCAGCAGGCCTATCGGCACTGCTAATTCACACCTCTGTCTCGGCCCACGGATTATGGCAACCAACGCCTGGCGCCGCATTGAATATGGAAGTGACCACCAGCTACCGCAATCAAGGAACCGCCGACGGGCAACTATGGAACATTCCCGGCGTATTAATGGGAGGAGAAACTCACGGAACCGAAAAAGGCTTTTCGCTAGACAGTGCCGTAATCGAGCTGTCCTACTTTGACAACGAACATGTCTACGGCATTGCAGAAGTCTCGGTGCATGGCCAACACAGCGAAGTCGACATGGAAAAAGCTTACCTGGGCGCACTGTGGCAGCAAGGTGCCACCCAACTGCAACTCGAAGCAGGCAAACTATCCGCCCAGTTCTCACCCCAACATGGCAAACACACCAATGCGCGCAACTTCGTAGACCAACCTCTGGCGTACGATGCACTGTACGGCGGTCATTTTAATGACATCGGCGCTCGCGCCATTCTCAGCCATGCCGAGGGTCGCGGGGTCGGCATTGAAGTTTTTAATGGGGACAGCTACCCGGCCAGCAACAACGACAACCCCGGTGCAGGAGACATCTTTGCCTTCTATCACCTGACGTTCGACTCAATCCTGCTGCAAAGCCGTGTTTGGTATGGCGCATACAAAGCGAACGACCGTGTAGACGAAAGACTGACCAGCGGCGATGGCCACAGTCACGGTGTCACCAGCACGGACCCAAGCTACTGGTTCGACGGTGATACACGCACTCTAGGGCTGCGCAACAAGATGATATGGCTCGGCTGGGATTGGGCTCAGGTTAACCTTACTGCAGAATACATGCAGGCAGATATCGAAGGAACAGTGCGTGACGATTTACGACAGGCCAAACTCGACAGCCAAGTCGATGCTATGTGGGCAGCACTAGAAATAAAGCGCGGCAAGCATACGCTCGCCCTCGCCTACGATCAGATTCAAACAGACAACACCTTACTCGGCGACGCAGGCCCTGCATTAGCTGAACTAAGTGGGTTAAACACTATGTCCGATAATCCAAACCGTTTTCGCATCGCCTATCTTCAGCAATGGCAAGACCATTTAAAGTGGAGTGTTGAGCTGCACGCTGACGGCAGTACCGAAGATGAATTTAACGCCGTATTGTTTGCACTGCGTTGGAACGGAAGCTGGCCTTAGCATTTGAAAATAGGCATCGAGGGTATGGCGTTTTCCATGACCATTTCGATCGATCACCTGGCTGTAGCGCCGTATTGAAAGCGTTAATTAAGTGCGCCGTTATCGGATAAAAGCGCATAGATTTCTGCTGCCATATCGGCGTAGCCTTGCGCATTAAAATGAACGGCGTCTGACTTCTTGGATGGGCTACGCATCAAACTAGCCACCACGCTTTCATCAAAGACTAAGTCATACTTTTCAGCAAGATCACCATAAAAAGGCGCGGCATTAGAGAACAAACTTTTTTCGGGGACGCCAATGAGTACCACGGGTAAACCTCTATCGAACGCGACCTGAATCATTTTTTCTAGATTACGTTTTATCTTACTTTTGCTTTGATTCTGGAGGATATCATTGCCTCCTTCTAACAGAATGAGCAAGCTAGGATGATGTTCCTCAAGTACCTCTGGAAGCCGAACTAAACCCTCACTCGTTGTTTCACCTGACACCCCAGCGTTTACGACATTGAGTCCCGACAACTCAGCCAGCACACTGGGATAGCTATTTTCCAGACTCGTCCCGACGCCCGCCGTTAAACTATCGCCAAAGGCAACAATGACATCGTCCGCACCCAATGCATCCAGCTTCGGTCCGCCGCACCCCACCAAAACAAACGCGAACCAAATAGTTAAAAGTGACCTCGACGTTAACATTGGCTTTACCTATCTAACGCTCGGTTAAGGTAGTGTTTGCGCGCCCAGAACCGCAAACAACGTTGACTAATTTGTTATGTGTTTTTTTGCTCATTAAATAGCACTTTGTTTGAAAATGGATCAATAACTGTAAAGCAACGACTCCCCCAAGGAGCTTGCTCAATGGACGGCTTGCTGTACCCGTATGATGTTGAAGCTAACTCCTGAAATAATGTATCGAGATCAGCGACATTAACAAAGGTTTTGCTGCCTGGAGTGCAGTCGCCGGAGTGCTCACTAAGGTGAAATAAAAGACTCCCTTTTGATACCTGCATATAAACAGGAAAACCCGCGTCGAACCGGTGCTCCCAGTCTAAGGTCATGCCTAGAAAGCCCAAATAGAACTCTTTAGCCTTTTCTTCATCAAATATTCTAATAATTGGTATAGCTTGAAAATCCATTCTCAATACTCGGTTTACACCTAACCGTTAAAGGGGTAGACCCTTTCGCCGCAACCAGGAAGCTTTAGTCTTGTTTTTATGCATAAGGAATAAAGGGGTCTGACCCCTTTATTCCTTGACCCCTTTATTCCGTCTAAGTCGAGTTGCGCATAAAAGTCTCACGACCCTTGGACGACACCTTGAATCTACTTCGAATCAGCCCGACTAACAAAACGTCGTTCTTCAACATTGACCGTTATACGTTCGCCGCTAGAGATATGTTCTGGCACCTGAACCGTTAAGCCGGTGGATAAAATAGCGGGTTTAGTGCGCGCAGTTGCCGACTGCCCTTTGATCGCAGGGTCGGCTTCGACGATATCTAGGTCAACGTTAGCAGGCAGGTCGAGAGCGATGGGAGCCTCGTCCACGATAACCACTGACAAGCCTTCGGTCGTTTCATCGATAAATAGTAATTCGTCTTCGATTTGTTCTTTATTAAAACTGTAGGCGGAATAATCTTCGTCATCCATAAATACGTATTCATCACCGTCCGAGTACGAAAACTTCGCAGGGCGTCGCGTTAGGTCAGCCAAGGTCAGCATATCGGAGTCTTTAAATGACTGATCAATTTTATTTCGCGTCGCGGCATCGTACATGCGCATGCGATAGATACTGCCACCTGCCCGACCTTGCGGCACAGAACGTTCAATGGTCTTGATAATGTAGACACTGCCATTGTATTCAATCGCACTATTCTTTTTTATTTCACTCGCTTTTGGCATCGGTTTGGACTCTGTTTAGATTCTGAAATCAAAGGGTAAAGATGGCGGTCTTTCTCGCGCCGCCAAATAAACGCAGCCGGTATACTAAACAGTTTGGGGGAACGGTTCAAAGCGCTATCTTACGTTTAAGACTCAGCGCAAAACGACATGGCGTTACTAGGCCTGACTGAACAGGTACATCACCAACAGTAAGGTCACAAACCAAAAACCCGACATGAGCTTCCAAAATAGCTCAGTATTGGCGCGTTTAGGACTAGGGGGCTCGTCCCGCAAAAATTCTGGGTTAGGCTGCGTCAAATCTTTCATCAATTGAGCAACCGTGTGATACCTGCGCTCCGGGCCAAACGCGACACCCTGCTCCAAAGCGCGATCAAACCAAAGGGGGATCTGTGGGTTGAGTTGCGCAGCGGGCCGGTAGCGTAAGCGATCAAACTCCGCAGCGACTCGACAATCGTTTATCGCCTCACCAAACGGCAACTCGCCTGTGAACATCTCATAGGTAATCGTCGCTAAAGAATAAACATCTCCGGCAAAACCGGGGTTACTACCCATTATGTAGTTAGGGTCTGCGTAGCCAGCGGTGCCAAGCGCTTTGGTTTCCGCATGGCGTTGGTCTAGTTCGGCCAAGCCCGCCACATAAACAGAGCCAAAATCAACGATGACAACGCTGCCATCAGGCCTAACCATTACATTGCCGGGCTTAAGATCTTGATGAACCGTTTCGTAATCATGAAAGGCCTGCAAACCTTGCGCGACTTGCTTGATAATTTTGATCGCTTGTTTGGGGCTCGGGGGGCAATGTGTTTGCATCCAGTCATCGAGCTGCTCTCCCTCGACATGTTCCATCAAGTAATACAGCGCCGTTCGTTCACGCTCTTGTCGAATCAAACGGACAACATTTGGCGACTGTACTCGCAAGCCAATCCACTCTTCTTGCACGAAGCGGTCGATGTAGTCGAGATCATCGTCGAAATTCAATGACGGCGTTTTCATCACACATTGCGCGCCACTCGACTCGTCTTCAACGAGGTATAGCTGGCTGCGCGACGACGCAAATAGCTCCCGCACCACACGATATCCGTCTAGGCACATGCCCGGTTTAAGGTCTGGCGGGAAAGGTAAACGGGTGAGTTCAGCGGTGTGCTCTTCTCGATCTTGATGGTATAAGCTGTCGACCTGAGCAACCACGGCACTCAAATTGTCATCACTGGCGTTTTCCAGAGAGCGCTCGCGAATCGTTTGAGCGATTTGCTTTAGCGGCTGATCAAGCGATAGCAACTCGGATAAATCCGCATCATTGATAAAGTCATGCACCCCATCAGAGCACAGCATCAACCGGTCGCCCTGCTCTAAATTCACGCGGCCGTAATCGATATGCAGACGGTTATCCATTCCCATCGCTCTGGCAAGCACCGAGTGGTTTTCTGAAATTTTCGCAGTATGGTCTTTGGTAAGCTGCTTTAGATCGCCCTTGCGCAATAGATAGATACGGCTGTCGCCGACATGAAAAAAGTGCCCCGTACTGCCTTTTACGACCATCGCGCTAAAGGTACATAGGAAGCCTTTATTGCTGGAGAATTCATTGCTCTTTCGATAAAGATTAAGGTTCAGAGTCGACAGGATTTTTTCACCACTGCGCCCAACGCTCCAGCTGTCGGGCGTTCGGTAGTACTCATCCATGAAATGATTGACGGCAGTTTCGCTGGCTTCTTTCCCCGCTTCAGCCGTCGAGACGCCATCGGCCACACACAAGGCAACGCCTTTGGCTTTTAAGGCATAAGACTCGGTGGGCTGAAAATAGCCGACCGAGTCTTCGTTTTGCGGTTTGATACCCGCCTCGCTAAACGAGGCGATTTCAAGTTTTAAGTCAGTCATTAGCCAACATCAATCATCTGCACGGTTCCGTCAGGTAGCGTCTCTGCGATCTTACCTTTGGGTTCACTAAGCATCATGGCGATAAAGAAGATGATCAAAGCAGAGCAACCAATCACCATGAAAAACGTACTGTAATCGACGAAGCTCAATACGGTCAGGTAAGTTACGGCACCCACGTTACCATAGGCTCCCGTCATGCCCGCTATTTGCCCCGTCATACGGCGCTTAATAAGAGGAACGATCGCAAAAACGGCTCCTTCACCCGCTTGCACAAAGAACGAACAACACATGGTCGCGATCACTGCCACCGGAATCCACCAAGTACTATCGACTTGCGCCAAGACAAAGTAACCGACCGCCAAGCCACCAATAAGAATAAGCAAAGACTTACGACGGCCAAAGTGATCAGAGAACCAACCACCAGTCGGACGCGCTACCAAGTTCATAAATGCAAAACCAGAGGCCAACAAACCCGCCTTAACAGGCGACAAGCCTTCAAAGGTATCTAAGAAGAATAATGGCAACATTGAAACCACCGCCAGTTCAGAACCAAAGGTCACAAAATAAGACCAGTTTAGAATCGCGACTTGCTTGAATTCATACTTATCATGCTCTGCTACTTCATGCTTTAGGTGGTCTTTGTTAACCCCCCAAATCGAATACAGTTGAAAGAAAAACAAAGCGGTCAAACCAATCCATATTGGCCATACAGCCGTTTCTGACAATAAACCAACACCTGAAGGAGAGAGTTTCCAAGCCAACACTGCCAACGCGGCATACATTGGAATGTTCATCGCAATCAACAACCAAAAATCTTTCCAGCTCGTCACTTCTAAGCCACCCGACTTTTTAGGTTTAAAGTAGGTAGACCCCTTAGGCGTATCTCGGGCGGCTATGTAATAGAAAACACCATAAAGGCCTGCAATAACACCGGTCGTTGCAAGTGCATAGCGCCAGCCGTCTTCACCACCATAAGCCAGTGCTAGAGTCGGTAGCGTCATCGCTGCCGCGGCAGAACCAAAGTTGCCCCAGCCACCATAAATACCTTCTGCAATCCCAACACTTTTATGCGGGAACCACTCGCCCACCATGCGAATACCAATTACAAAACCGGCACCCACGAAGCCCATCAGAAAGCGGAACAAGGCCAGTTGTTCGTAACTTTGCGCGAACGCAAACATCAGACACAACACAGAAGAAAGTACCAATAAGGAGCTATACACTTTGCGAGGGCCAAGCTTGTCGACCAGTATGCCAATGATAATTCGGGCCGGTATTGTCAACGCGACGTTTAGAATCATCAGCGCTTTCACTTGCTGAGTCGTCATGTCGAACGCTTCTTTCATGAAAATCAAAAGCGGCGCATGGTTAAACCACACGGCAAACGTCAGAAAAAACGCGAACCACGTAATATGCAGCGTTTTTATTTTTGGGTCTTTAACATCGAGTAATCGTATTTTGTGATCAGCGTGCATCGTGCTCCACCTTGTCATTAACAGGTTTAAGACAGCTCATCGAAAAACTGAGCTACCTATTCTTCATTACTGGCGACGAGTCTGCGTCGTTGAGCCCTTGAAATAATTGATCTAAGTCAACATCGAGACACCCGAAAGGTCAGTATTGGCGGGGCTTAAGAGGACACTTACTTATAAGTAAGTACGCCGGCACCCACCAAATATGCCGCGCCATTTGGCGCCATACCTATTTGGGAGTAGTCATACGCCTGAGCACAAAGGAATAAGAGGTAGAGACTAGTTAAGACAATAGACGCTTGGTTAAAGTGGCTATCAGCACACAACGAATCAACGAGTCCTGGCTATGAGCTATTCACATCCACAGTCTGCCCGCGCCCTAAGCCTAGCTACGATTGCCTTTGCGATTAATTTTTCCGTGTGGACGCTATATGCGGTGCTCGCGATTGATCTGCAAGAGCGCTTCGCCCTTAGCAGCACAGAGCTGGGCATGATCTTCGCTGCGCCAATGCTAAGCGGCGCACTGCTCAGAATTCCGGCCGGTTTTCTTGCCGACGCGATAAGCCCTAAGAAACTTTATGTTTTACAGATGCTGGCCACTGCACCAAGCCTGTTCCTGCTGCCTTATGCCGATAGTATTTCGGACTACCTATGGATTGGCTGCTGGATCGGCATTAGCGGCACCTCTTTCACGATAGGTATCCGCTACGTTACCGACTGGTTTGAGCGTTCCATGCAAGGCACCGCAATGGGTGTTTTTGGTGCAGGGAATGCCGGCGCAGCAATCACCTTGGCGCTCGCCCCCGTGCTTACGCACTACTGGGGCATTGAATATATTGGGCCTATCTACGGTGCGGCCTTAATCGCTACCGCACTGCTATTTGCAGCGTTAGCGCCAGATTATGGCTCCGCTGGGCAGGCTGTCACACGCGCTTCTAAGGCAAACGCTGGCGCGAATTTTATGGATACGGCGGATACGCACCTGCCTCGCGACCAGCGCTGGTTTCTGAGGCTACAAGTGTGGCGTTTTGGACTTTACTACTACTTCGTATTTGGCAGTTTTCTCGCCTTGCTAATGTGGTTGCCGCAATACTATGTAAACGCCTATAGCACGAGTTACGAGCTTGCCATGGCACTCACACTTGCTTTTGCGGCGAGCTCTTCGATGGTTCGAGCCCTAGGTGGGTGGTTTGCCGACCGCTATGGGGGCCGATCTGTTAATTGGACCGTGTTCTGGATCTGCTTAGTTTGCTTGTTCGTTTTGAGCTATCCACCCACCACTATGACGATTCATGGGATTGATCATGATGTAAACCTGAGCATTGAAGTCAATCTTTGGGTGTTCACCTTACTGATTCTGATTATTGGCATCGCTCAGGGTTTTGGTCGAGCCAGCGTCTATAAAATCATTCATGACTATTACCCGCATCAAATGGGTCAAGTGGGTGGCTTTGTCGCCGCACTCGGCGCGCTTGGTGGCGCCACTCTACCACTCGCTTTTGGCCTCATTGTCGATGGCGTAGGTATCTACAGTGCCTGCTTTATGCTCCTTTATGGCGTTCTCGCTTTTTGCATGATGACCATGTTTTTTGCCGTTAAAGCAGACCACCACAGTAAACGCGTGCAGTACGCCGTCGAGAACAACTTCCTCGAACAGGATTTCGTAATCGACAACGATGAAAATTCGCGAGAGAACACACCATGAGAACGATCGGACTTACGCCCGTCAACGATCACCCCACACTCACAGATGGCTTTGGTAGACGGTTCAATTATCTGCGGCTTTCTATTACCGAAGCCTGCAACTTCCGCTGTAATTATTGCCTGCCCGAAGGATACTGCCCAGACACGAAGGAGCAGCCACTCACGGTGGATGAAATTCGTCGGCTCGTCTCGACGATGAGTCAACTCGGTACGCGAAAAATCCGCATCACCGGCGGCGAACCAACCTTGCGAAAGGACTTAGTTGAAATCGTTGAAGTCTGCGCCTCGACGCCTGGTATCGAGCAAGTCGCTCTCACTAGCAACGGTTATCGGCTCGCGCAACAACTACCTGATTTAGCAAAGGCCGGACTGACAGCACTAAATCTCAGCGCGGATAGCTTAGACCCACGTAGCTTTCAAACGATCACTGGACACGACAAACTTACTGCCGTATTAAATGCACTGGATCTATCCACCAAGCTTGGCCTAAAAACAAAGCTCAACAGCGTGTTAATGCAATCCTTTAATGCAAATGAGATCAGTAACTTTGTTCGCTTTGTCAAAGACCGACCCATCAGTTTACGCCTCATCGAGCTGATGAGAACCAATGACAACGCTGAGTTTTATCAGCAACAGCATGTGTCGGCAACGGGCATTCGCGACACCCTTATCAACCAAGGTTGGCTGGCACAAAATCGCAGCCAGCTTGCAGGGCCAGCAGAAGAATTCACTCACGCCGACTATACCGGCTCGATCGGTTTAATCATGCCGTATAGCAAAAATTTCTGCGCAGACTGCAATCGCCTGCGCATTGCGGCAAATGGCAACCTGCATTTGTGCTTGTTTAACGAAGCCAATAGTAATATTCGACGCTACCTCGGCCATGACGAAAATTCAGCGTTCGTCGATCATCTCCAACAAGTGGTGCTCGGCAAATGGCAAGGACACCAGTTAGAGAACAATTACAGCGGCACTACCTCTCAACTAGCGATGCTTGGCGGGTAAGTAAGTACGTCTTTACGGCGCATCAAGACCTAAGAAAAAACAGGAAATCTTTATGGGACACAATACGACGGAACAACTTGTTCCTCTAAATATCGCGGTACTGACCGTGTCAGACACGCGAACAAATAGCACAGACACGTCGGGGCAATTCTTGGTCGATGCGATCATCAGCGACGGGCATGCACTGGCAGATCGAAACATCGTTATCGACGATATTTACCAAATACGTGCTCAATTAAGCCAATGGATCGCGAGTACTGATATTCATGCAGTGCTGATTACAGGCGGAACCGGCTTTACCTCGCGCGACAGCACGCCAGAGGCCGTGAAAGTATTGTTCGACAAAACGGTTGAAGGTTTTGGCGAGCTATTCCGACAAATTTCATATCAAGAAATCGGCACCAGCACCTTGCAGTCGAGAGCACTCGCTGGACTGGCAAATAGCACTGCGATATTCTGCGTCCCCGGCTCGACGAACGCTTGCCGGACCGCCTGGCAGAGAATCATTAGCTCTCAATTGGACAGCCGGCAAGGCCCCTGCAACATGGTCCCTCACCTTAAAGGAATCGATTTTCAGGCCTGCCAACAACGGGACTAAACCTTAGAATGTCACCCAATCAAGAAACGAGCGCCGCCGCGCTCAACGCAATGCCAGAAGCACCCTACAGTCAAGCAGAAGAGCACGCTAACTTCCTAAGCCATGCGCTAGGATTGTTATTAGGGCTGATCGGATCTCTCGTCATGCTTTATCAAGCCTATGCGCTCGATGACAACTGGAAGATCGGCAGCGTTGTCATTTACGGTCTTAGCCTCTTAGCGCTGTATTTAGCGTCGACCCTTTACCATGGCGCCAAAAATCCTGCGACGAAACAAATACTAAAAGTGTTCGACCATTGCGCGATCTATCTGCTTATCGCGGGCACTTATACACCATTTCTACTCGTGCTAATGCGCGAGGGGACAGGGCTCAACATGATGGCTGGCGTGTGGGGAATTGCCGCCGGAGGCATTGTACTCAAGCTCGCCTTTCCACTGCGCTTTCATTTACTGCGAGTAGCGTCTTATGTATTGATGGGTTGGCTGGTGGTTATCTCGGGTAGTGAACTAATGGAAGTACTGCCGAGCGGTGGGATGACGCTACTAGCGATTGGCGGGATTGTGTATACCGTGGGCGTGGTTTTCTACTTAGGAAAGTCGATCCCGTTTAATCATGCGATCTGGCATTTGTTTGTGTTGGGCGGCAGTGCCTTTCACTTCTTTGCTATTTATCTATACGTGCTACCAGCGGGGGGCTAATCGCTCTCATTATCAACCCCCTATTCACGCGTATCGAGCGCTGCCCGAGACTGCGTATCAGCGCCTACAAGCGATAAGACGAATCAAAATATGCTTTGGTATTAGCGTGAACAAGCGCGCTGGCCAGCAGTTCATGCTCCTGCCACCAGCGTTGTTCGCTATGCTGATCATCTAAGGTGCATGATTGCCCCTCAGCTAGCTGAATCTCGTAAGCCAAAACAACATAGTGCGTCCCAACACCACTCGTTGCTAGAAAGTTGTCGTCATAAAGATGTTCGTAAGGGCCTAAAAAACGAGCGTCGTCCATCGCAACCGAAAAGCCCAGCTCTACCTGTGTGAGGCGCACAAAGGCTTGCGCCAGACGCTCTTGCTTGCGCACACGACCGCCCGGCACAAACCAATAATGCTGAGCAGGTTTGTTATCTCGGTATCCCAATAATATTTGCCCACGTTGATCACGCACAACCAAGTCGATTGATATCAGGGGCGTTGCGTCTATCACTGCTAAAAAATCCTGATCATTCAAACGCTGCGTCACTTATCTTCTCCTCGTTGCTTAGCGGCATCCTTTAGGGTGGAGGCTGATTCATAGCGACGCTCAATCGTTAGCACTTCGACCGAGTAATCGATATACCAATCACGCTTTCCGCATTCTTGTGCCTTGCGATGCTCAGCGTCCTCACGCCATGCAATAATGGATGCCTCGTCAGGCCAATAAGAAACCGCTAGCTCGTCACCATTGTCAGTCATCGCAACAAAGTCCACGCAACCATAGGTCCCAATCGCTAAATCTCGCATTTGCTGCGCAACCCGATCATATTCACGTGCAGACGATTCGCTAAGGTCAGCGCGTATCTTTGCTCGAAAAATCACGACATACATTATTTTCCACTCCTAAAAATACGCATTATTTGATACCCATCAACTACCTACCAGAACTTGCTTGTAGATCACCGACTAATCAACAATAGTGCAATATCAAACAACAAAAGGCACGACCATGATCAAAACAAGCGAACTGATCTGGCAAGACACCCAGCACCAAATGTTGTTTCGTCTAATCGACGACATTCGGCAAGAGCCATTTCAGGTAAGTGTGCTAGAAGAATTGCAATACTATGCCGACCACCATTTTGCACTCGAAGAAGCTTACATGGAGGCGTTAGACTATCCGCAAATGTTTAGTCACATAAGAGCCCATGACCGTTTTCGCAAAGAATTAAAACAACTGTCAGCGCGCCCCCATGAAATGAGCTTGGCAGTCAGGCAGTCGCTTTCGTTATTTTTGGAGGAGTGGCTCAAACGTCACATATTCGGAGTAGATAAAGAGTTCGAGCAATTTGTACTTGAGTCAGAACAAAAATAAGGTTTTTTTCTCCCTGCGATCAGAGGAGCGTTGCATTAACTAATGCCTGCGCTGGGCGAGCTATCGACTAGGCTGCAACACCGGCACATTCAATAGCGCGAGAAAACGCCAAAGAATACCTCCCGCAAGCAGCAAGAAAAACGTCACTAGTGTAAACGACCAATAGCCAAACGAAGCTTGGTCAAAAGCCAATGAGGCTGCTCTGCCAATCAAGTGATAACTGAGTAGAGGGTAAAGTAACAAGGCCGGTATCGAACACTTTGCGAGTATTCGCGAAAGCTCGCCCGTTTCATGACGAGAAACAACAAAGGCCAAAACGGCAAACACGCTTGTGTATAAAGATAAGCGCGCAGAAACTGGCAACGCAGCCAACTGCGAGGCACCATAAGCTTCGGAGAGCATTACATTCCACTCATACACACCACTACAAACGGCCAACACTAAACTACTCAAAATCACCTTATGAGCGTTGTCTCGAACCCAAGATGCGCTAAACAGTATCCCAACACATGAGGCAACCGGCAGCGCATTGAGAGGGCTCCAAGGCGCAAACAAAAACGGCATCGAGCTGCTTGCTGCGTATCTTGGCAAAAACATTACTGCTGGCACCATTAACGCCAAAGTTAAACACTGGACCACTCTAGGCAGCCGGACAGCTATATGAACCCAAACCAAAGAAAGCATGATTGACCAACAAACGTAGTAAACCGAGCCGTAGCTGCTTAGCCAAGCCAGCGCAAAGTTATCAAGGTCCTGCCACTGATAAAGCTGTATGGCCTTAGTGCCGAGTTGCATAAAGAAATGTACAGATGTGAGTGCTACACCTAATACCGCGTACCCGAAAATGAAGCGCAGTAAGTCTGTCGTACTGGGCCGTCGATTCAAATAATGAAAACAGGCCATGGCAACCGTTAAGGGCAGCGCCAAAGCAAGCACATGAAAATTAGCAAAATCAGAGAAACTAAATGTATGTTTCGCTAAATCCATCGGGGCATAGACAGCGGATCGACCAAATAGCATCGTTACCTGAGCGAAATACAATACGGGCAACATCGCAAAAACATAACATAGGCCCGGATAACGCCTCAAAAGCGTCGATTCAGACACAGCGGTTAAGCGATGTCTCAGCGCTGAAGAACGTAAAGATAATGAGCTTACTAACCCTTTGCTAGCGCGAGCCCCCACTCCAATAAAAGGCTGCTCAACCCAACGATAAGAAAACTGTGCAATGACAACTGCTATAGGAATAGAAATACCTGCCAACGCGAGACCAAACACGAAGCGATACTCGTTCACCCATGCCGGGCTTACCTCTCGCAGCCCAAGATAAGCTAGCCAGTACAAAACAATAAAATGCAGGACATAGAATGAATAGGATATTTTCCCCAGTTCGCGCACCCAACGGTGATCAAGACAAGCACCCAATCGCGCACCCTCTAGGCGGTTAGATAACACAAATACAATCAATACGGCGCCCAAGCATTCAGTCGCTGCAATATCAAACATTTCCGTTGCACTAACTACCATGCGTGCACTCAGTAAAATACCCAAGCCCAAAAAGAATAGAAGGCTTGCGACACGGCTCGACATACTTATCAGGGCACTTGGACGCAGCTGGGAGAGCACTAATCCTGCATAAAATACGAAACTGTAAATCAAGAAAAAGTTCTGCAGGCGATAGCAAAAATAGGCCACGACAGCCAAAGCAATCAAATTGCCACCAATGCTTAACCCTCGACAAACAAGAAACGCCACGGGAAATAACAAGGACATAATCAACTCTACTTGCAATGTCCAAGTTACCGGGTTCAGATTAGTCGATAACAGTAAGTAGTTATCTAGCACATTGCTTAAGGAAAGAGAGCTACCATAAAAACCAGAAAACCAAGGAGACGCCACCGTGAAACGAGCGGGCTCATGAAAAAGATATAGACTTGCGATAACGACCGACAAGCTTACGATGTGCGCAGGAAACAAACGAAACAAACGACGAACTACAAACCCGAGAGAGTCTAAAAAACTATTTCTATCCTCACTCAATGCCTTCTTGTTCAACGATAAACCAAGCACATAACCGCTTAGTACGAAAAATATACTGACGGCAGCGCCGCCATTGAAGAACACAAACAGGCTGCGGGTAGCAACATCACTCCATGAATTCAGCGCTGAATAATGAACTCCGTACGCTGCATCCATTTACCCAATCGACACCACAATAAAAGAGTGGCCTAGCGCCACCATTAGCGCTGCAATACCGCGTAGCGATTCGAGTCTGGGATTAAACATAAGAAATTCCGAGGTGTAAACTGGCGCCATAATAACGAAGTCTTAAGAGGCATGTATTGAGGTAATCGACACTTATCTAGGAATTTTAAAAGCTTAACAAGGGCAGCATTCAGCACTCGAACAAAAGCAGGTAGTCCAGACAAAATCATAGAAATAAAAAAAATAACTCGTTAGCATGCTAGGACGAAACAGACATGCTTTAGCTGTCGCTAACAATAAATACAACCAAGAACAAAGAGATTCGCCATGACCGTGTTTGACTCCCAGTGCCAATGCCCATGCGGCCAGACTCACTTCTCCGTGCTAAAAGCGCCGAAACTTCGACTCTACTGCCACTGCGAGATATGCCAGCGCGTTTATCAGCAGCCTTATTCAGACTTTACGGTGTTGCCGCTTTCACATGTGGAGCTTCCCATGGACGATATACGTTTCAAAAAACTACGCCCGCCGCCCTATCTGCAGCGCGGTTTCTGTCAACACTGTGATCAACCTGTCGCAGGCATTTTTACGCTGATGCCAGGCTTAAAATTCGCATTTATACCCAGTGCAAACTATCGCGCCAAAAAAGGCCTACCAGAGTCTAGCGGGCACCTGTTCTATCATCGCCGCAGAGTGCCCTGTGACGACAACATAACAAAGCACCACGGTTATTGGAGAAGTGAATGGGCTGTCACGAAGGCTGTGTTAACACACGTTATGATGCAAGGTCGCACATAGTAGCGAACTAACTTACCTCTAAGACTTCTGCGAAAGTACGATCAACGTACGACCCAGCAATGCTGTCTTTCCGTTCTGAAGCTTAACGTTCGAACTGCTACCGTACTTTTTTCGCGCTAGAATTTTAATCAGTGGTGCCATCCAATAAAACCATTTAGACGTCGATTGCAGTTTGTCAGCCGCCACATCTACTAAGGTTAAACCGGACAGTGAGAGCAACCAAGTATAGCGGTCCAAACTAAAGGGTGAGATATGCTGTATTGCGGGTTTGCGCACACCCGGTTCGAGCGGTCCAAACGAATACCCATACCCAGTAAACAAAAAGCCTAAGCGGTACTTCAATGATAGAATATTTGGGGTAGAAAAAATGTAGTGTCCACCGGGCTTCAATACTCGCGTCACTTCGGAGAACAATAAACCATGGTTTTCTATATGCTCAACCAGCTCAATAGACAAAACTAAGTCTAGGCTACTATCTTCGTAAGGCAGAACACCATTCGCATCGACAGCCAAACACTCGACATCCGGTACTCGAAAGTTGTCCGCGTCTAAGTCACACGCTCGAACATCAAAGCCCGCATTTTTTAACTTGAGTGATAGAGAGCCTTGACCAGCGCCCAGATCTAAAACTTTTTTTTGTGTCTCTCCAGGAAAGTGCTTTTTAACATATTCAACTACAGTATCGTGAGTGCCGGCGATCGCCATTTCTCCAGGTATTTGAGATATTGTATTCATAGTTCCTTCGTCCATTGATATTTTTTCGTCCAAAAGCTAGTTAGAACGGCTGAAATTATAGTAATTCTCGCCATATTTATTATTCAGATTCTCGAGGCAAGCCCCGCTGCTGCAATACCCATAGCGAACCATATTTATTGAACGTATAAACCGCTGATACGCCAGCCAATAAAACGCCATGCCGGCCTTCCATAAAGCCTCTTCGAAGAATGTATTTAATCAGAAATGTTCCCAGGCTGCGCACAAAAACACCGCCGAGAGTCGTACGCTTTCCTCTCGCATAGCGCTGTTCAGACCAATCGCTCGCGTAACGCAACGACTTCTGCATAAAGTCGTTATAACTTCCGGTCGTGAAATGAAGCAGTTCTCCCGCTAACTTTACTTTTTGAGCGCTTTCGCAAACAACACGCTCGTGAACCGGTGCGTCATTATACGAAAATTTGTCTTTGCGATAGAGGCGTTCAACCCAGTCTGGATACCAACCACTGGTACGAATAAATCGCCCAAAGAAGTCACTCACCCGGTCAAAGCAATAGACCTTGTCGGCATTAGGCTGAGTTAGCAGTGATTCAATAGAGGCGCGCAAAGCGGGCGTTACTCGCTCATCCACATCAATCATGAAGATCCAGTCATTGGATGCATAGGATTGCGCTCGTTGACGCTGAGAACCGAACCCTGGCCAGTCTTCACTGACAAATACTTTAGCGCCAAAAGACTCAGCAATAGCAACAGTATCGTCATCACTTCCGCTGTCGAGTAAAACGATTTCATCCACCCAAGCTATCGACTCTAGACAGTCCGGCAAATCAGTCGCGGCATTCTTGGCTATCAAAACAGCGGTAATCGCTTGGCGAGTCACTTTCACCCCAACCTTAACTATGTATTAGTAATACCGGCATTATAGGTGGCGACGAAGCAAGGTAAAAGCACTAACACCATCATGTAAAATCATACAGTTGCCGGTCGCATCCAAACCGTAAATTCTGGTTATACAAACAATGATTACCTTGACACTTTCGTAGAACAAGTAATGCTATACATTTACGTAATTGGTAACGCATTAGTGCCTTCGAAACAAACCAACGAATCAAAACCATCTTCGACTGCTATGCCGCACGGTGCGGACCGAGCACTAGACAATGTCGACAGTCAGTTGGCATTCGATGCCAGTCACTCTCGTTGGACCTACCATCGCCGACTTTGCCAGACCATTGCTATCGTTGCCAGCGTCGTATCTGCCTGCAACGCCTTAGCACTTTGGCTGCTATTCGACAGTGCTTTTGGTGCGGTATTTGACCTAGCGTTTTGCGCAACGCATCTCTTAGCGTTCTATTGGATCAACAGCGAAAAATACACCGTATCCGCTTATTGGACAATGCTGCTCACTGCGCTCCAAGTAAGTGCAGGTGTCGTATTATTTGTCGGCGCTAGCACCGGATTTCAGTTTTATCTGTTGTGCCTACCAGCGGTCGTTTACCTGCTGTTGCCAAGAGAACCAAACTGGCGCAAAACAGCACTCGTCATTGTCGGCTTCAGTATGTTTGTTGTTGCCGAGCAAGTTCACATCGCTGCGTACCGTGTCGAACTGAGCAACACGGCCGAACGAATCTTGTATTTTCTCAATGTGATTTTCGTCGTCATCATCAACTATCTCGCGATCAAATATTTTAGCGATGACTCGAAATCCGCATACCAAGAACAAAAAGAGCTCGTCTTGTCAGATAGTTTGACCGGGCTATCGAACCGTCGTTTTGTTGTGCGCTACGCAAATAAGTTGTTGGCCCTGTGCGAACGCTACCATCACCCACTAAGCATCATTATGCTCGACATCGACAACTTCAAAAACGTAAACGATCTACATGGCCACCTTGCCGGTGATAATGCGTTACTACTGGTAGCCGATTGCTTGCGAGATCAGTTGCGAAGTGCAGATATTGCCGCCCGATACGGCGGCGAAGAGTTCATTATCCTGCTACCCGAAACCGGCCGCAGCGCGGCAAATAACATCGCCGAGCAACTCAGACAAGCACTCGAACAAAGCGTATTAGTTATCGAAGGGAAGAAGATAACGATAACTGCCAGCTTTGGCGTTAGTCACTACCCTCCGGGCGAAGCCTGCTCGGTACACGAACTTATTAAAGACGCCGACGATGCGCTTTACCGTGCAAAAAATGCGGGTAAAAACCAAGTAGTCAGCAGTGACAGCCGCACGCAGAATAATAACTAATACTTGAAATCAATTACTCACTATCCAGCTACTCGCTCATGGCGACCCAGATTACGCAGCCGCGGTTAGCATACAAACGATTGACGGGAGAAAAACTCTCTCATTGAGTACAACCGCGCCTTGGTTTTGAAAGCATCTTGAGACATAGGTATCAAAACAAATATCAATAACTATTGACTGACCCACTGACAACTAAGAAGCATTGCGGCAGATAATCAACGCATAGGAATCATCACCACGGCCCTGCCGCAAACAGACATGACATACCCTGGCGCAGATTGTTTACTATGCTGGGGTGCAGCCGCAGCTATGAACTCATCATTAAGCTCTCACGCAGAAACCATTGACGCTTCGGAACTATATCAAGTAAAAGCGGATATCGCTGATGTACTAACCAAACAGGGCAAAACGGTCGTAATTATTGATAAACCGTTAGACTTGGACACACTTGCAGACCATTCATCAAAAATACCTAATACCTCGGATAAAAGCTTTACTCAGTTCGCCAACGCTAGCGACGTAACGCACCTTGTCGTTCTAGATGTTAATTACATTGGCTTTCAACGCAAATACGCGGCCTACATCCCAACGTCAGACCCGTATGCTCGCGTCGCCGCACGTGCTTTTTTAGTCGACACAAATACCAATGAGTTTCATTGGTATCTTCCACTAAATATTATGCGCCCAGCTACCGGTGAATGGGATGAGCCTGATACTAACTTCCCGGGTTTAACAAATGCTCTGTATCAGGCCTTAGCGCAGGCTCGTGAATCTATAACAACTCCGCTAGCTGCTCAGCAGGCTATCAAAGCTCCTCCAACCGGAAATAGTATCGAGCTAGACCCTTCCAACACTAGCGAAAACCTTTCATCAAACCCTGTGGCGGAATAAGGTGGTATTTAATACAAAGCGCTGTACCTTGGCGCTTCTAATATTACTAATTTCAGGCTGCACTTCTGCTCCAAAAAACCATCATGCCTCACACATACATTCAGGCGCAAAGATACCAGAAAAAACACTATTTTCAGTCTCGCCTCTAATAAGTGATCATCTTCTGTTTAGAGGTGCATTTGAAAGCGCTGTACAAGAACAAGATTACAGTGTGATGTACATGGGTGGCGCTGGAATTGCTGGAATAATCGCCGAAATAGCTACTCATGGAATGCTTGAGTCTAACTCACAAAACAGTAAAGCAAAAAAAGCGCAAGACATAGCGAACGAGGCTCTTATACCCATTCAGCCAGCCATCGAAATGTTAGATAGTGCATCAGCCCTAGACAATGTCATTGATAGCAACCCAAAACTAATACATTTAAGTGCTAAAAAGAAAAAGCCTCTGCTTGAATTACGTATGCAGCCCATGTTCTTTGTAGACCAATCCTATTCGACCTTATCATTAAAGAACATCGTATCAGTACAGGAAAGGCACCAAAAAAATAAACCGATCTACCAAAATATGGTTGAAATAGTCTCTTTACTTCCAGAGGGCTTAGAAAAAGAAAATACAGACGGGCAACTGCAGCATTTACAAGAAATCACTCAGCAGCAGCTTGCAGACTCTGTGAGTCTTGCTTTAAAAGATGCGATGAGCATACTTAACAAAAGTGACGCCATGCAGACGTTTCGCTACGCAGAATACGGAAAATATTCATACGAACGCGCCAGTTTGATCGAGAAAAGCTGCTCTAGAGTGATCATTAGAACGCTGAGAAAATGGTTAAAGTCACGCCCCGTCGAGCTATTCCCTGACATGAAAAACTCATTAGAAAAAAAGTGTAGCGAAACGAACCATGAGACTACTAAAGTAGAAACAACCGTCACAAAAAAAACGACCTAACACATACCTTAAACTTTGCTCGCCAATGAGCGATTAAGGCGTATGCCCAGGCTTTACCACATATTGATCATAAAGCGCCGACACTCTGCCAGACGCTCGCAGTCGGTTCATTTCTGCTGCGACGCGGTATGCCAAAGACTTTGGCGATAACCTGTAAGGGAAGTTCTCAGCAGAAATGACGAACTGGCTGTCATAGGCAGGATTTGGCACCTCAGCATAGTTCGCTGACGTTCGGGAAAAGCCAGTATATAAAGGGTGAGACTTTGCTTCGCAACAGCGGGTATGAGTAGAAATTCCAAAGTCCGTTAAGTCTTTCTTTTTATGTTTTTTCAAATACTTCGAATAGTCCCCATCAATAATCCGATAGAAGACCTTGCGCCCTTTTTTTAACATTTCGATGGCTCGGTCATCCGAGAGATTGAATAAGGGCTCAGTATTCACACCAAGCGCGAGCGCCTTGTTGCTAGTAGTGCTACCCGCCTCAAAGATCCAAGACAAATCATAACGACCAATGTCTTCAATACTGGATAAGTCATCAACAAATGCAGGGGTTAAACCAAAGTAGGCCTCATAACGAAATAATCCATTAGGAATGTAAAACAGGTACTCAGAGCGCTTATTGTCAAATCCAGTACTTGGGTACAAGTCAATATCGCCGAGCTCTAACAGACGATGCGTTCTTTTTTTCGGATACCGGGAAATAATGAGATCACACCCTAAATTGGACGCTAGTTCCTGATAAAGGGCTTGGTACAAACCATCGTTGCTCGGCGCGGCCGCCATGTAGCCAGGCTTACCTTTATCTTTGTAAGCGAGGCTCAGCGAGCATGCTTGCGCCACAGACGAAGTGCTCATAAAAAGCAGAGCTAAGATACCTAACGAACGAGCAATCAAAAGAACCTTCAAAACACCACCAACACTCAGTTAACGCTATTTGTGCATTTAAAATAGTATAGACGCCATGTCTACACCTGAGTAGAGCGCTAGACCATTTTGAAGCACAAACGTAAACTTATGGATGATAACTAGGATCAAGGTGCTCTAGTTAAACAGCGTATCTTGGCCAATCCGCTCCACCTTGTCACCCACGCTTATTCGCCCGCCCTGTTCAATAACAGCGCAATACCCTGCATGGCCATACATCGCGATCACGCCCCCCGCACCAAAGGTTTTCTCCATTCTTACGCAGGGGTGACAATGCGCTCTAATTTCGATAACCGCTTCGCCAATACGTAAACGTTGATAACGAAAAGCGTGCAAGTTCATTCCCGACACAACGATATTTCGCCGAAGCAGCCCCGGATCAATCGCATCTAAGGCGAGCAGGCCACGCATCGCGCCAATGTCTTCCTCGTTGATAAGCGTCAACTGACGCGATGAACCATTATTGCGAGCACTCTTATGATCGCCTTCTAAACCAGCGCCAGATATTGCCATTGCCGAGTCTACGACAGTCATTGTCTGTTTACGCGCGGGTCGAAGACCAATCCACTCAACACGGCCAGCCAGTGCGCTAGGCATATATTTTTCGAGCAACTTAGCTTGAGTTTTCACAGCATCCTCTTTTTTATCGGAACATCTCGCGGCAAGCGGCAAACTTGTCCAAACCAACCCTTAGGATCGAACAAGCTCGTTAAGCTCATGCCAACACAGGTCTAAGGTTTCAGGCAATACCTTAAGAACCGATAAACGTAGCGGATCGGCGCTCTAAAAACGAGGTGACACCTTCTTTGGCGTCATCGCTTTGAATAATGGCGGGCATGTCTTCGAATACCGAATCGAGGGCCTCTTTTTGAGAGCGCCTACGAGCCAACTTAGAAGACTTAAGCGCGGCTTGGACGCCGAGAGGCGCAGCTTTTGCGATTTTTTGTGCAAGCTCCTTTGCGCGCTGATGTAGCTTTTCCGGCGCTACCAGCTCTTGCACTAGCCCCCATTCCAATGCTTGTTGCGCGGTAAATTCGTCGCCGGTGAGCAAGTAACGCTGGGCATTCGCCCAACCAATTTCTTCCGGCAAACGAACCGTTCCACCCCCACATGGGTAAATACCACGCTGCACTTCCAGTTGGGCAAAACGCGTATCTGGCGTCGCGACACGAACCTCTGTATTCAGCAGCAATTCCAAACCGGAGGTGTAACATAAACCTTGCACCGCACAAACGAGAGGCTTCGTCAGAATATCGCCTTTGACGCCATAAGGGTCAAGCTCATTATCAGCAACATCTAAGGAGCCTCCTTTTGCAAATATCGGGGCCCATTTGTCTAGCTCCAAGCCACTGGTAAAGTGTTTACCTGTCGCTTGGATGACGCCGACGCGCAGATCGCTATCATGCTGCAAACGATACAAGGCCTGACTTAGAATATGATAACTTTCTAGGTCTAAGGCATTGTATTTTTCAGGCCGATTAAAGGTAATAAAAAGAACATGCCCTTGGCATTCAACAAGTACTTTTGATTGCTGCTTACTTTCCATAATTGCCTCTCTAAAAAAACCTAAAACCAGCTTTCTTGCATGGTTGCACAGGTGTCATCAAGAGCGGTCAATAGGCTTGCCTGATGCTCCACTTCGCCCAACTCCCAATCAATAAAATAGCGACATGCCTGAAGTTTACCCGCAAGAAACTGCTTATCTTCTTCACCACTGCTATCACCAAATGTTTGCTGCGCTGTCTGTGCCATTTCTAGCCATAACCAGCCAACGACCATCTTACACATCATATCTAAATACAAGGCGCTATTAGCCAGCGCTTCGTCCGCTTTGCCTGTCTGTAAGTTCTGCCCAAGAGACATCGTTACTTGCGTGAACAAGGTTAGCTTTTTCTGGTAACTCGCTACCAAAGGCTGCAATGCCTCAACGTTTTTCGCTTTAGCTAGCGTCGCGTTGACTCGCGCTAACAAGAGCTGCAACCCTTTGCCCGAATGCATCCACAATTTTCGGCCTAATAGATCGAGCGATTGAATGCCATGCGTTCCTTCATGAATCGGATTTAAACGGTTGTCTCGATAGCATTGCTCGACCGGATACTCGCGAATATAACCCGCGCCACCGAGCACCTGAATAGCCAAATCATTGGCCTTTGGCCCGTAATAAGAAGGGAAACTTTTCACCACCGGCGTCAACAGGTCCAACAAGATCCCACTATCTTGATCACCACCCGCTTCAAATTCATCAACCAAGCGAGAGGCAAATAAACAGAGCACAAGCGACCCTTCAACGTAAGATTTTTGCGCTAGCAACATACGCTTAACATCCGCATGCTCAATGATGTTAATGGGTTTAGTACCCTGATCTTTATTCGTTGGCTTTCGACCCTGAGGCCGGTTTTTCGCGTAGTCTAGTGACTCTAAATAGCCGCGATAACCAATCATTGCACCGCCTAGGCCAACGCCAATGCGTGCTTCGTTCATCATTTTGAACATGTAAGAGAGCCCCTTGCCCTCCTCACCGATGAGATAACCAACGCAATTATCTTTTTCACCGAAACTCAGCACCGTTGACGTGGTGCCTCGATACCCCATTTTATGCAGCAAGCCCGCCAATGCGACGTCATTGCGCTCGCCAACCTCACCATTTTCATCAACTAAAAACTTAGGCGTAATAAACAAACTAATACCTTTAACGCCCGCAGGAGCGCCCTCTACTCGCGCGAGGACTAAGTGAACGATATTCTCGGTGATATCTTGATCGCCGCCAGAGATATACATTTTCTGGCCTTTAATGCGATAGCTGCCGTCTTCATGGGGAATCGCCTTAGTATTCAGGTCTCCTAAACTGGAACCTACGTCTGGCTCGGTGAGAGCCATAGTGCCTGCAAACCGACCATTAAACATATTCGGTAAAAAGGCTGTTTTCTGGGCATCACTACCAAACGCATGAATGACATTTGCGGCAGCGCTCGTCAGAAATGGATACCCTGCGGTACCGGGGTTGGCTGACGCAAACAAGCCTACACAAGCAGAGTGAATCAATGATGGAAGCTGCATTCCGCCCTCATCAAAGCTATGTCGAGGGTTCAACAGACCCGCTTCGGCAAAATGCTTCCAGGCCACCTTTACTTCTGGAATGGTCGTGACTTTCTGTCCGTCAAACTGAGGCTCATGCTCATCAGCTTTACTGTTGTGGGGTGCAAAATAGTCTTCTGCAATTCGGTTGGCTGTTTGAATCACACCATCAAAGGTGTTCCGATCATGATCGGCATACAGAGGAATAGAACGTAAACTTTCGGCGTCCAATACCTCGTAAAGCATAAAGCTAAGGTCTTTGTGATTGATTAACTGAGTCATGGCAATTTCCTCTGAATGATAGCTTTAGTATGACGTTTGTTTGATAATTCCGTTATTGTCATTTTTGACACAAAAGCAGCTAAAAACGCCAAACCAACTACATTAGTTCGTATTGCTAGCAGATACGGCTGAATAGTTGCTCGATACAAAAAAGACAAGAGAATTCAAAATGAAACACGTCATCATTGCAGGCTACCACGGCGCACTGGCGACTGCGATCACCGGCGCTGTCGACATTCTTGCTCTCGCGGGCGTGTCATGGCAGCGCATGATGGACTCGCCACCTGAGCCTGCGTTTAAGGTATGGGTTGCCAGCAGTGACGGGCTCGCAGTCCGATGCCTAAATGGTCTCGAAATATCTGCCCGTATGAGCTTTGATCAGGTCATGCAAAGCCCACACTTCAAACAGCACTTACTGGCTGTTTTAGTCCCTACCATTGGCGGGCCAATCGAACACACCCTGTCTCGCAACCAAGACATACTGTCTCTGCTGCGCTGGGCCAACGATCAAAACGCGATGGTGATCGGCAACTGCACTGGCAACTTTTTCTTGGCCGAAGCGGGCCTGCTGAATGGCAAAACTGCGACTACCCATTGGGGCTATAAGGCGCTGTTTGAGCAACGCTACCCCAAGGTCAAGCTGCGCGCGGAGCAGCTCATTACCGAAGACCAAAATATCTATTGCGCCGGCGGGGGACTCGCTTGGTTTGATCTAGGCGTTCATATCATCGAAAAAGAACTTGGCTACGAAGCGGCGCTCCAAACAGCAAAAGCGTTTGTCATTGATTACCGTCGTGACAGCCAACTTAGCTATAGTTTGTCGCGTTTAGCTATCCAGCACCACGACGATGTGATTGCCAATATTCAAGCATATCTAGACGACCATTACGCCGACATCAAAAGCCTCGAGGCTTTAGCGCTAAAGTTCAACATAAGTAAGCGCACACTTATCCGACGTTTTAAAGCAGCCCTGCACATGACACCCAACACCTACTTACAGCAAATCCGCATCGAGGTCGCTCAAAAGTTGCTCGCCGAAACGCAATACAGCGCTGAACAAATAATGAATCGCGTAGGCTATGAAGACATGAGCTCGTTCAGGCGCCTGTTCAGAAAACAGGCAGGCAGCACTCCCGCAGAATACCGCAAACGTTTCGCGAAGCGGCTTTAAGAAGATTCCAGCCTAGACAATGATTTGCGAGCACCTCGCGCGGCAATAGCAGACCTTAATGACCCCACGACATAGGGGAAAAGCGACATGTGCGACATGATGTTCAAACGGCACCTTCGCAGCCACCAAGGCTTGTACTTATTGCCGTTAATCAGGTTTTCGAAAGTTTGCACCATACTCTCTGGATAGTCTTCGACCCGCTCAGGATGCGGGACCACTTTCCACATTTGATTCCGTTTCGCATCACTCATATCCATGCTTTCTAGCTTGCCGATAATCGCCGCGCTAAATACCTGCTGGCACATAAACACGGACTGCAAGGTAATACGTTTGTCGTTGAAAATAGGCAGCGAAGCTCGCTGCTCTAGCCCGTTCGCAGAGCAGTCGACGATAAGTGTATCACTGTCTATTGGTATGCGTCCGTCTGACAGAATAATCTCTCCATCACGGATTTCATTCACGCGCCCAAGCCGAACTTGATCTCTGACTTGTTTAAGTTGTGCAAATTCATCCGGCGCGACCGTAGCGCAACGCCATTTGGTCGGCCGTATCGTTGGGTTCAAGCGAAACACGCTCCCTAGCTTTTCGAGCGTTTCAAAAATTTCATTAGTCGAACCCGACGCTTTCACGGTTTTTATATGTCGGACGAGCTCATCAACCACATTATGGATTTGCACATTTGCGCGGTTCCACAGCCACATATCATTCGAGATAACCCACTGAATTTTATCGGGTGAAACACCGCTATCAAGCAAGAAAAGAATCGCATCGATACCGGTCTTTCCAGCTCCGATAATCGTATATCGACCCCAAGACCGCTGCTGTCGAATTAGCCCGTTGGGCGGCACTAAGGTATAAGCGTCGCTGACTGAATATTTAGGCGGATGAGAAGCGGGTACTTGCACTTTCATATAGGTCGCATCGACCAAACGCTGCGCTATCGAGATACGGTAGTTTAAATCTGAATCCACAACCGAATGAACAATTACCTCGTCATCGGCAAACGCATTACATTCACACAAGGGCAAAAAGGTCACTCGACCGCTCGCTAACAACTTCTGCATCACGCGCTCAAAATAGAACATCAATTCAGCATGCGATGATAAGTCCGCACCGCCTGAACCCAGCTTACTCGAGTTCACCCCGTAAGCTGCTGCAGGTTGGTGCAGCGTCACAAAGGGGTATGCGTCCACCCAATGGCCGCCGGGCATCGCTCGTTTGTCCACAATGACAAACTGCGCGGTTTTGTTCTCGGTCAATAAGGTGTCAGCGAACGCTAAGCCCATCGCCCCCGCACCGACAATGAGGTAATCCGTCGAGATCTCATTAATGCTTTCCGTTACCTGCTCCATCTCTTTATTCATCCTTGTTTTTATCCCGGAAACTAGGGCTGGACTCACCGGGAATATCTCGAAACGCATGCCGTATTATCATGAAAAAAGCGGCACAAGTAACAAATGAAAAGATTAGCGCCGGCGCAAACCCTAGCACTCCGGCAATATTCGTCTCACCAAATCGATTGTCGCCGAAGGTGATGGCTCGCGTTTGCGAAAACAAGCCTCCCCAATAAAAAATAGTGTTGGCGTAGCCAGTGCCAATTAACATCCAGTACAGTCGCCTTTCCAGATCGCCATCAATGCGCATGGCAAACATCACCAGCGCCACAACAATCACCAACATGCCATTCATCAGACCGCCCGCATGCGTTCGCGCCCATGCACGGCTATCGCCAGGTAACTCGAAAGGAAGAATATTTCCGGGAAATATCTCGAAACCGCCCACAAGGCTCATGGTTAAACCAAACCCTGCGACTAACGCCATTAGGGTCACAATCGCGCCATGGCCAATCATTCTTCTCTGCCGTCTGTTCATATAAAGCCTATTTTTCAGAATAGCGATTCACTAATCTGATTGGTTAGCGACGAGAACTGCCGCATGGGTTACTTTATTATTTTTTGTATTTTCTTTTCTTTTAGTTAGCACTTGGTACCAAGAGCCAGTTCCTGACACGCGCCAGCAATTTATCACCGTTAAAGCGCCTGCCGCAACTAATCAACAGGTAAATCGACAGGCCACCCTAAAAACTAGAAAGGCCTCACCCTACCGTCCCATCACAAGGCCTTCACGACGCCGGTCAGCGGCACCAATCATTCCATTTTCGTCAAACTTGATGCCATGTAATCCGGAGTTTAAACCGCGCACATTGGTCTCGTAACCCATTTGCTTAAAGTCAGACGCCAGCTGCTCAGCAGTGCTACCAGACTCCAAGTCCATCACCCCAAAACGGTTCACAATATGTGGCGCATTAAACGCTTGTTGCAGCGAATAATCCCAATCCAAAATGCGGATCAAGCTGTTCGCTACGTAATTGATAATGCGGGAACCTCCCGGTGAACCGAGTGCTAAAAATGGTGCTCTTTTTTTGTCTATGGTGCGTTTGAAAACAATGGTCGGCGCCATTGATGAGCGAGGCCGCTTGCCAGGCTGCACCCGGTTCGCAATCAGTCCGTTTTCGTTTTTGGCGGCGAATGAAAAGTCTGTCAGCTCATTATTGAGAAGGAATCCGTTCACCATCAGGCGAGAACCAAAGCCATTCTCTATCGTACTGGTCATCGAAACAATATTGCCCTGCCTATCAACAATTACGAAGTGTGTTGTAGACGCTTGGGATGGGGAAACTCCCTCTACATAATGCACGCTATCTTGGCTTGGTTGCCCTGGTGACACCTGCGCTGCCGCCTTTCCTTTTGTAATCAAGGCCGCTCGTTTAAGTAGGTAGCCCGGGGCGAGTAATCCTTCTGGCGGAGACACAAATTCTGGATCGGCCAGATACAAGCCTCTATCCGCGAACGCTAAACGCGACGCTTCAGCGACTAACTGCCAAGTCGACGCCGCTTCAGGGGCTTTTCCTTGCAGTGAAAACGACGCCAAAATACCCAAGGTTTGATTCACAGAGATCGCACCAGAGCTCGGTGGGCCCATCCCGCAAACCTCATACTGATGGTAGGCACTGCAAACCGCCTCACGCTCGATGATTCGATAGTCTGCAAAGTCTTTCACGCTAAGGTAACCCGGATTTGCCGAACTCATGACCTTACGACTAATGAGGCGCGCATTTTCTTCTTCATAAAAAGCATCCCCTCCTTTTTTGGCGAGCAGCCCTAAGGTCTTTGCATAAGGAAGATTAGTTAAGGTTTGTCCTTCCTTAATTGGCCGACCTTCGGGAAAGAAATAATTTGATGTCTCGGTATCACGCTGAAGAAAATCAGCGTCTTTTGCAACGGCATTTGCCAAGCGAGGCGTCACGGTAAAACCATCGCTTGCTAACCCAATTGCGGGCGCTAACAAGGCGCCCCAGTTTTGAGAGCCGAAGCGCGCATGCACGTCTGATAATAATTTAACGGTTCCGGGAGTCCCAACTGACCGCCCTCCTACCACCGCATCAAAAAATTGCATGGGTGTTTGGTCTGGACCAAGAAATATATCATCAGGCACTTGTTGAGGGGCCGTCTCACGACCATCAAACGTCGTCAATCGGCCCTGCCGAGCATCGTAATAAAGCAGAAAGGCGCCGCCGCCCAAGCCGGAAGATTGTGGTTCGACTAAACCCAGAACGGTCTGCACAGCCACCATCGCATCAATGGCATTGCCACCTTTTGCAAGAACTTCATAGCCCGCTCGACTCGCTTCGGGATGCGCCGCGACCACCATAAACTCTTGCGCTACTTGCGACGAAGAATCGCCCTTGGTGTTAGCCGCCTGACTGGACGGCGAGCTACCCGACTCTGGAGCAAAGCCGTCGCTAACCTGTTGCGCCTTAAGCAATGAAAAGGGCTGCAGTAGTAATAGCAGCCATACAAAAAATGTTGAGCGCGCCCTGAAACAACCAAAATACATCGCCATAGAAACCTCTCCATCCAAGTAACGATTCATGTTAGCTAGTTAAACCTTAATCATCCGCCAAGTATGCCCTGCAATATCGGTCTAAGAAACCATTTAAAACGGCACAGGCTATGCCATCTGAATGACCACACCTAGCACGAAGTTTTCACTACAAAAATCATGATTTTTATTTCACTAAAAACTAACAAGAAAGCTGGCTGCATCGGGCGGCTCTGTCTATAGTGAAAGTGTATTTCCATTCGTAAATAGGTGTTTATCCGCCTAAACAGTTTTAGCCAATAAAATGAACCACCGATCAACTCTACTAAATAGCGCGATATTAGCGGCAATTCTGACCTCCTCCAACGCAGGAGCGCAAGACAACGACCTCTTTCAGATGCCGTTGCGCGAGTTGCTGGAGGTAAAAGTTTCTGTTGCCTCCCTGTTTGAAGAGTCGATGCTAGACGTTGCTTCAAGCGTGTCGGTAGTACAGCACGATGAGTGGGAGCGCCGAGGCGCGCGCCGCGTTGGCGACGCGTTAGAATCAGCACCCTCGGTCATTTCATTACCGACATGGGGCGGCGCCGACGCTATTGCAATACGGGGCTACGGCACAGAGCTCTCTGTCAGAGGCGTCGCGAACTCTCTCGATGGCGTCCCCTTGAACTCATATACCTATGCGACCTCGTTCTACGATAAGCCGGTTATCAATTTAAAACTATTAGATCGTATTGAACTTATTAGAGGGCCGGGTAGCACGTTGTATGGTTCAGATGCGTTTCATGGTGCGTTGTCTTATCAGACTCATACCTCACAAAGCGACATTACTGAATTCAATACCGAAGTGGGTGGGCCATCTTATTCATCCAGCAGTTTACTTTCGTCATCCGGCCTTGGTGCCGGGCGAATACATGCAGGACTAGCCTCTCAGAAGCAGGGTCGACAGGGCCTAGAATATCGCTATACCTCACCCGAAAATGGCCAGATAGAAACCGGAACACGAGAAAATGCTTATCAAGATATTAGCGGCTACCTCACCTACGAGCTAGAAGATAACGCGCTCGGCAACTGGCGCTTTAATATGTACGCCAGTGATTATGAAGCAAAAGACTTTCCCGGCATCGGCACTCAATTCTTCCCCAGAGTCTTTCAGGCATTTGATATCGACAGTGCCAGCATTCCTCAAGACAGAGATCTCTCCTCGCAGGACTCCAGTTTTGTGCTCGGCCAGATCGACTTTTCAAAACAGATCTCTGAGTCCCTTGAGATTTCGTCACAACTCTATCATTGGCAGTCTAAGCAAGAATGGCGTTTCGACAATTCTCGCTATCCTACGTCCCTTACGACCCGCAGCGGCTTTGGTCCATTCCCTTGCCTAACGGCGCCCTCGGCAACCAACCCGAACCCGCTTTATTGCCCACATGAATTACAGCAAGGCGCTGAAGAAGCACGGTCGGGTATCGAGACACATGTTAAATCGGAACAACCCGAGCTAAACACTAAATGGGTAGCCGGTCTCGGTTTTGATCGCCTAAAAATCAAAGGCAGTTATTTTAAACGCGTGGCCGCTAATAATGACGTTTACGTTGATGAGTCCAATCCGTATCTAGGCGACAAACGCGATATTCGCTTTGCTTTCTTTCAGGGCAGCACTAACGTTATCCCTAGCGCCATGGAACTGGTATATGGCGTGCGAGTAGATGATTACTCTGATATTGAGTCGCACACCTCGCCAAGGCTTGGAGCCATTTTTCACTTCAACGACACCTACACCTCGAAGTTGCTATACGGACATGCTTTTCGTGCGCCCAACGCAATAGAAAAAAGTGGCAACTTCGATGCAATCATTGCCAACCCTGAGATCAAACCAGAGGAAATTGACACCTACGAATGGGTTAACCTTTTTCGCTATGGCAAAAGCCAAACGGAGCTGACCTTTTTCAACAGTCATTGGGATGAAGGTATCGTGCTAGCACCAACCGGCAGCGGCGCAGACAACCAATACGTCAATACCGGAAAAAACGAATCATACGGAGCTGAAGTAAGCACTTTGCATACCTTCAGTGACTGGCAGCTGCAAGGTTCAGGAAGCTATGTTCGTAGCAAAAATGAACGTACCGAGCTCGAATATGGCGCATTTCCAAGCTGGTTGTTTAGCGTGCAAGCCGACTACGCCATTCCTGGCACTAGGCTCGAGTTGTCTATTCACGAACGTATGATGTTGCGTTATCGCCAGTCCGATACGCTTGGCGCAAGCCTTCCGACTAAAGCTAAAAATTATTATCGAACAGACATCAGTGCCCGGTACAGTTTGTCTAACGATTCAAGCAAAGAAAAGATCCTGTTTGCAACGATTCAGAACCTGTTCGATAGAGATAACGTGTTACCGTCTCTATATAATTCCGAAGGCGGTTTGAGCGACCTTTCTCGCCGCATCAATGTCGGTATTCGCTGGTCACTATAGGTCAGCAATATAGACCAGCAATCCGGCCACACTCGCTATTAAAGCGTTCAGCTAACAATCATTCGCTAGCGTTCTTTTCAACGCTTTTTCAACATTGATGCGTGCTGAGCTTTGCGCCAAGCAAGCGGCGTTTGGGAAAAACTGTCCTTGAATACTTTGCTAAACGCCATATCGGACGAATACCCTACCGCCTCAGCAATATCTGCAACAGAGCGTCCATAGTCTCGCAAAAGATTGGCTGCCATGCGCATACGCACTGCCGTGAGATACTGAAACATTGGCTGACCAACCAATCCAGTAAAACGCCGCGCAAACGCCGCCCGAGACATGGCGACTCGTTCAGCCAACGAACTCAATGTCCATGCCTGCTCTGGGTGCTGATGAAGCAGCACCAAGGCCTGCCCTATTTGTGGATCAAACATCGCCGCAACAAAGTTATTTGAATCGACTGACTTCAAATGGAAACGAATCAGCTCAACCAACACAATTTCAGTCAACTTGTCGACGACCAACATTGCTCCTGGGGTTTGTGAGTCGTACTCCATACTAAGGTGTGACAAAGTGAGCTTCAGCCATGGCCGCTCTTCAATATCATCAGAGCGCAGCAAGAGCAAAGACGGCAAGGCGTCGTTTAAGGGCGTGGGTATGGGGTATCTAAAATCAAAGTAACCGCAGAGTAGAAACGTCTCCAAGGGATAATCACTTTGCGACACCGACGAAACGTCATTCGACAAGATATGTGCATCACCTTTACCAATAAACACCAGGTCGCCCGGTCCTAGCAGTGTTTTCTCGCCATTGAATTCAAGCCAACACTGTCCCCGCCTCACGTAATGAAACGATGCCTCAGCACTGCTTTTCTTTTCCATTCTCCACGGCGACTCCAAGCGATCGCAAAAATACACACTACCGCTCGCTTTAATGCTTGAAAGTATTTCTGACAAAACATCCATGAGACGATCTCACCATTATTAGACACCTTTAGATATAGATAGGATATACGCAACACCCTACTATGTCATCACACCAACAACATGACAGCAGGACAAAACAATGAATGTTGACATTTTCACCACACAAACCTGCCCTTACTGCATCGCCACCAAAAAGCTGTTAACGCAACAGGGGTTTTCTTACACAGAGCATGACGTGAGCACAGATAGCTCACTAAGAAAAAAAATCATGAAAAAGACAGGCCGACGCACCGTACCGCAAATTTTTATGGCTGACAGGCATATAGGAGGCTTTGATGACTTACAACAACATCTAAACGTGCATTAAAAGCCGTCTCTGTTAGCAACAATCACACGACAAGTTCTCTTAATATCAATTTGAAAAAACAGGAAACGACAATGAAAATCAAACAGTACGTACTTTCTTTACTCGCTGCACTTACACTTTTTAGCGGCTTAGCCTCAGCGGCTGATCACGCAACGATTGCAACAGCCGTTGGCGGGTATGACCTAGTGTCTTATCATCAAAAAGGTGGCCCGGTGATTGGCACAGGGCATCATCTCGCTAACCATGAAGGTAATATTTATGCCTTTGCGAGCGCAGAAAATAAAGCGGCTTTCGAAGCAACCCCGAGCAAGTATTTGCCCGCTTTCGGTGGCTACTGTGCCTATGGCGCAGCGCTAGGTAAAAAATTCTATGGTGACCCGAGCGTCTATGAAGTCGTTGACGGAACGCTTTACCTTAACCTAGACAAGAAAGTTCAATCTATTTGGGAGAAAAACAAAGCCGATAACATCACGACAGCACACTCACTTTGGGCTTCGATCAAATATGTTCCTGCGGCGGAGCTTTGAACACTCCCTCAAACCTTCAATAAGCTAAAGACTTAAACCGGCACTCGCCGGTTTAAGTTCGCTAGTAGGAAATCGCCGACGTTCAGCGCTGTTCAATTCAGATCGCTATCCGCTAAAATGCAGGCTCAGTTTTACTTCAATACGAACGGAGCTTTATCAATGAAAAAGGAAATTTACCAAGCAAGCGCTATAGCGATCTTCACCGCCTTTCTCAGTGCTTGTGGTGGCAGCGATGGCGATGACCCTATCGTACCCAGCTCAAATATTCTCACCGGCAGTACCTATGCATTTTGCGACTTGGCGGGTGAAGAGACATCCTACCAATTTGAACAGGACAGCAGTGGAATAAAAACCGTTCAGGACTATTTAGATAACAACTGCCTGACCCCGGATGGAGCACCAACAACCAGCACCTTTTCGTACCGACTTGGCAACACCTCGATGGCCAATGACGGCCTAGATGCAAGCCAGTTTACGCTGACAATTACAGGCAATACCCTATACACCTTAATTCGTCTCACTGGCGGTGCATTAGGCATTAGCAATCTGTACTTCGGAGATACCGTCACCAGCTCAGCGGGTCTAGATGGGAGCAGTTCGGCCCTAAGGCACGATGGGGTAGACCTGACTGAAGAATACTCACTGCAACCCTAGCCTTTTCACTCAAGCTAGCAGTGATCAGCGCCAAATGGAGACTCAGGAGTCCCCAGCAACCTAGGAAGAGGGCGAAGCTTTGCTCTCTCGCCTTAGGAATTCTTTTGCAGCGGCGTCAGGATGCAAAGGTTTACTCATGTAAAAACCCTGGATAGCCGACACCTCAGAGTTCTGAACCCATGTCAGCTGTGCTTCTGTTTCTACACCCTCGGCGATAACGGATAAACCTAAGGCATTTCCAAACGCGACGATCGCATTGAACACTAAACGAGAATGCTCGTTAGTCCCTAGATGGTCGATGTACGTTTTATCAATTTTCAATGTTTGAATCGGCAGGTTTCGCAAATAGTTCATTGACGAGTAGTCTACTCCAAAATCATCAATCCCCAGGCTACAGCCCAACGACCTTAGACGCTTCAATGTAGACATCGATTGCTCAATATCACAAAGTATTGCTGACTCAGTCATCTCGAATTCAATAATCGTCGCATCGATATTTTGTGATAATAGAATGCGCTGAACAGAGTCAGCGAACGATGCGTTTCTTAGGTCTGAGCCAGAAATATTTAGTGCCACTTTAGGCATTTTTATTCCTCTACGCGCCCAACTTTTAATATGCTGAGACGCCGTTTCCAACACAAATATAGATAGGGTTTCCGATAGACCGTTTTTCTCAGCAAGGGGAATAAATATTTCGGTTTGCATGGGACCAAGTTTAGGATTAACCCAGCGCAACAACCCTTCGACTTGGATAATATTGAAACGCTTATCATAAACCGGCTGATACTCTAAAAACATTTCGTTGTTGTCGACAGCCATTTTCAGCTCAGACAGTATTTCCAAGCGCTGTATTTCTTTCGCGTTTAAGTCAGGACTAAAAAACTGGTAACTATTCTTACCCTGCCTCTTAACCAAATACATTGCCTTGTCTGCAAATGACATTAGCTCTTCAGAAGAGGTCGAATCTCTCGGAGTGATAGCAATCCCAATACTGAGCGACACGCTAATATTTAGGCCTGAAACGGTAAACGGAGACGACACACCTTGGATAATAATCTTAGCCACCCAAGCCGCACTATCAGGATCTTTGACGTCGGATAAAAGAACGGCAAACTCATCACCCGCAATACGCGAGACCATATCAGTCTGACTAACGCAACGACCTATACGCGCAGCCAACTCCACTAACAATGAGTCGCCAGCAGCGTGCCCATAGGTGTCGTTAATACTTTTAAAGTCATCGATATCGATAAATAAAACAGCCTGTTGGGACCCGAGCCGCAAGGACTGTTCAATTGAAGACTTGAGCTGGCTCATAAAAAGTCGACGATTAGGCAGCTCGGTTAAGGGATCTAAATAAGCCAGCTCAGATATTTCTCGCTCAACACTCTCTCTCCTAACGATCTCTCTATTCAATTCCTTGCCACGCTTTATCATGATAAATAACATGACGATCACTAACACAAAGGTTGTCGAAATAAGCTCATCCAACTCCCAATCTTCATGCGCCTCACTAAACGCAACGAAAACCTCCAATGCATCAAAGTAACTCGCTAGAAAAAACGCGACAACACCCGAGAAAAGCAACACAAAGCCGTCATTTTTTAGTTTTTTATTGGCACTCACTTTTGCTTCCTGTTCTTATAAAAGCGATCATGACTCTATAGTCTAGTCGAAAATATTCGTCCCGATAGATACCTCTACACGAAACACCAAGCCTAGAAATATAAGATAATTGTCAGCCTGTATTAACACGAGACAGCAACTTACCATGACGACCGCAATTGAAGATAAAAAACGTTATTTACTTCACTGGATGTATGATTTTATCGAAGACGATGATGAGCCTGCATACTTAGCCGAGGATGTAGAAGAGTGCGACCAGATTCTGTCCAACTTTATAGCAGAAGTGCTAAACCACGAGCAAAACAAGGACTTTTCATGGTTATCGTCAACAGTCGAAACACTCGTCAAAACCTTAAATCATCTAAATGAAAAGCATGCAAATCAGTTAATAGAGTCCGATCAACGCGAAGACCTGTGCGCATTGATTACACTGATATTGGAACACTGCGGTCATCGTGATAAAGGTGACATTACCGAAGCATGGCGCACATGGTAGTTATGCCCGGTTTGCATCGCTCATTCAGAACAACCTCCTGCATAGCGCCTTGCATAGTTGATCTTTTGCCAAGCGCTAAGCTGTTTCAGATATGAGCGACATCCCCTCTCCCTGTATTCGAAACTGTTGTCTCGATGATAATGAGATTTGCATCGGCTGCTACCGCTCTCTCGATGAAATACTGCAATGGGGAAACGCGTCAACAAAACTGAAGCAAACGATTATCGAAGAGTGCGATAGACGCAGACAGATCACAAAGCATCCTACAAAACCAACAGGCAGGTAAAAGCATGGCGCGAATGACCGAGCAAAAAATCTAAACCCGACACTCGTGACGGCATGCACCGCTTAACCTGTAACGCTCATCAGTGGTAAACTGCTGCGTCCATCGCAGTAAACACGCGGTACGCAGCTCCCCTAGCGGAGACACTTCAGCCCTCTAGAACAAGGCCTCACATATGAGTCAGGAACAGCCCAACGACCTTTTGCACGGAGTCACGTTAGCAATGATCGTCACCAAGCTCGAAGCGCATTATGGATGGGACGGCCTTGCTCAACGAATAAAAATTAACTGCTTTAAGAGCGACCCTTCCATTAAATCGTCTCTTAAATTTCTGCGCCGAACGCCGTGGGCGAGAGATAAGGTCGAAGCATTGTATCTCTCCACTTTTTCTGAAAAGTCACCCTGGAACAACTCTCAAAACCTGAGCTAAACGATCTTTGGGAATAACGGAAAAAAAGCATCAACGATGCTTTCAAACGCTTAGCTCACACATGCACTACAGATGCACTAAAGGAAACCGCATTGATACCTCAGAAATTTACGCCTTATGTCTTTGCCTTCTTCATGGCATTTTTAATGTCTGGCATTATGTCGTTAGTGATCAGCATCTTTAATGTTGGTCTCATTGACGGAATTCTCACGATTTGGCTTAAGGCTTGGGTTTTCTCTTTCGTGGTTGCCTTCCCAACCGTTATCATCGTCTCTCCAATCGTTCGAAAGTTAGTTGCTATCGTCACGACTAGTCACTAAGGAAGCTTCTAACAATACTAACGAAAACAACAGACAACTTTGCCACCTCCGATCAGGACAACGCATTCGACGATGACTAATACGCTGAACAGCGCTCAAGAAAAGCGACAATTGGAGCACCAAGCCGCGAAATTATTCATGCGATGCTATGAAAGAGCCAGCGGCCTCGAAATTCGCCACATCCAACACAACCAGCCCAACAAACCAGACGTCAGCTGCTCCTTAAACGGCGAACCACTAGACTTAGAAATTGCGCATTTGTATGGCTCTGAGCAAGAAGCCATGCAAATTCTTGATCGAGAACTGTCGACAAAAACACGTGATGCACTGAGAGAACAAGAGCAGTGCTCAGACGTCAACCAACGCTTACTTGCTGCACTAAATCGCATTCTAAAAAACAAAGCCACTAAGTCCTATCAGTCGCCCAAAGTCTGGCTGATTATTCGCAATGCTCACCCCGCATGGCATGCAAAAGACATTGAGCTATTGCGAGATCATATCCACGTATCAAAACCTCACCCTTTCGAACAAATATGGGTGGTAGCCGACATCGATGCGCAAAGCGGATTGGTAAAGCTTTTTCCCTAGCTCAGAATGATAGCTACCCTCACGAAGAACAATTTCATCCTTCTTTGCGCCAACAATAATTAGCAATCAAATCACTCGCTAAGAGCTGTTGGCGCATTCTGTGCAATACCCTAGCAAATGCTCTTGTTTTACTTAGGTTGTTATGAAGAAAGAGACGAAAAAAAAGCTAGTAGTCGTCGGCAACGGAATGGTTACCGGCCGTTTTTTAGATGAGCTGCAGGCAGTCAAGCATATCCCTTATGACATCACTGTCATCAGTGCAGAGCCCTATGGCAGCTACAACAGGATCATGCTGTCCTCTGTATTATCTGGCGGTTCAAATATCGACTCTATCGTCCAGAAAACACCAAAATGGTATAGCGACCATCAGATCATGTTGCACCACGGCGAAGCCGTAACGCACATAGATGGTGCGAACCGAACGGTCACGACAGATAAGCAAGCTGTTATTCATTACGACCACTTGGTGTTGGCGATGGGATCTCGTTCGTCAACCATTTCGGCCGCCAACCAAGACATCGAAAATATATTTCCGTTTCGCTCAATCGCAGATACCAACCAGATGCTGGAAGCGGCTAAAAAAGCCAACAATGCGATCATTGTCGGCGGCGGTTTTCTGGGGCTTGAAGCGGCATGGGGTTTAGCCCAACACGGGGTGGAAGTGACCGTCATTCACCGCGGCTCATACATTCTGAATCGCCAGTTGGATCGAGCTGCTGCAACAATGTTGCAAGGTAAACTTGAGACAAAGGGAGTTCGGTTCGTCCTAGACGACGAGATCGCTCGCTTCAATGGACAAACACGGCTCGAGGACGCCGTGTTGAAAAGTGGGAAAACCATTAAGACTGACATGGCCATTATCGCAACAGGGATTACACCCAACGCTGAACTTGGCTGGGAAGCAGGACTGGCAGGTGACAAGGCCATTAAAGTCGATGCACTGATGCAAACGAATAATGCGCACATTAGTGCTATTGGCGAATGTATCGAATTCGAAGGTCAAACCTTCGGTTTAGTCGACCCACTTTGGCGACATGCAAAAGTACTGGCTGACCGGCTGTGCAGCACAAACAAGCCTTACCCAAGTTTCGAAAATACGCCTATTGCAAGCAAACTAAAGATTTCTGGCATCAACCTCTACTCGGCAGGGGTAATGAATGCACCGGACGGCGCGCGCGAGCTGATCATTAACGACCCAGCGTCGAACGTCTATCGTAAGTTGATTATCCAAAATGAGCAGTTAATCGGGATCGTACTGTTTGGCGACGTTCGCTCCGGGCCTTGGTATTTCGAACGGATGATTGAAAGGTCGAGCATCCAGCAGCTTATGCCAGACCTAATTTTCGGCGAAGAGTTTCTCGCCGCTTAGTCCGCGTGAGCCCGCGGAATAGTTTAGCGATTTGAACAAACGGCCAGCATCAGTGAGCGGTGCGTAGTGAGCAGTAGTTAGTGAAAGGGATTGGCAGCTCACCCCTTTTATTTAAGCCCAACACCGAAAATCAATACACAGCCGATGCTCCTCCGAGGGCCCGGCAAAATGCAGTAGTGACGACAGTAGTGACAACATGAGTATTATCGCAACAAGCAACACTGACACCGACACCCCCGAAACCGCCCTTAGGCAAATCGACACATCCTGTCCATATTGTGGCGTGGGCTGTGGTGTCAAAGTGACCTGCGACGCGAACGAAAAAATCTCTGTCGCAGGGCAAGCAGCACACCCTGCAAATCACGGCAAACTCTGCGTAAAAGGCTCATCCCTTCACGAAACGCTATCTCACGAAGGGCGCCTGCTAAAACCGCAGGTAAACGGAGAAACCAAGAGTTGGGATGAAGCATTAGAGACAGTCGCCGCGAAGTTTAAATCGATTACCGCCGAGCATGGGCCAAACAGCGTTGCATTCTATCTATCGGGTCAGTTACTCACTGAGGACTACTATGTCGCAAATAAGCTGATGAAAGGATTTGTTGGCACCTCGAATATCGATACGAATTCGCGTTTGTGTATGGCGTCTGCCGTCGTCGCGCACAAACGCGCATTTGGCGCCGACGCCGTGCCTGCTTGCTATGAAGACTTAGAACAAACTGACGTACTGTTTTTTGTCGGATCTAACGCCGCCTATGCGCACCCCATTGTTTTTCAGCGCATCGTTAAAGCGAAAAAAGAACGAAACATGAAAATCGTCGTGATCGACCCACGGCGCACTGCAACTTGCGACATTGCAGATATTCACCTTCCGCTACGTCCCGGTAGCGATGCTTTTTTCTATAACGGACTGCTCTGTTATTTGGCCGACAACAAGCTCTTAGACAAAGAGTTTATCTCGAACCACTGCGACGGTTTTGATGACGCAATTAGCGCAGCGCGTGCACAAACACCTGACCTCGAAACTGTCGCCAATTTATGCGATCTGCCAATTGATGACGTGGAGCAAGCCTACCGCTGGTTTGGCGAGAACAAAAAGGTCGTGACACTTTTCTCTCAAGGCATCAACCAGTCATCCTCTGGTGTCGATAAAGGCAATGCGATCATTAACTGCCACTTAGCGACAGGAAAAATTGGCAAAGAAGGCGCAGCGCCGTTTTCTATCACTGGACAGCCAAACGCGATGGGGGGGCGTGAAGTAGGCGGCTTGGCAAACCAACTCGCCGCTCATATGGGTTTTAACAGTCAGGACATAGAGACCGTTGAGACCTTTTGGAGCGCTCCAAACATGGCGCGAACCGAAGGTTTAAAAGCGGTCGACATGTTTGACGCTATTTATCGTAAAGAAATAAAGGCGGTCTGGATAATGGGCACCAACCCCGTTGTCAGCATGCCTAACGCAAATAAAGTACGTGAAGCTCTCGCGCGTTGCGACATGGTTGTTGTCAGTGAATGCATCGCCGATACCGACACCGCAAAGATGGCCAATGTTCTATTGCCCGCCACAACATGGGGGGAAAAGCACGGCACTGTCACTAACTCTGAACGCACAATTTCGCTTCAACGTCCCTTCTTGCCCCACCCGGGCGACGCTCTAAATGATTGGCAAATCATTTCTCGCTTTGCGAAGAAAATGGGCTGGGGTAAGGACTTTAATTATCAAAACCCTCGCCAGATTTTCGCGGAACATGCAGCGCTCTCGGGTTTCAAGCGCAGCGGATCAAAGACGCGAGGCTTTGATATTTCCGGGTTTCGGGATATTAGCGATGAAGCATACAATGCACTGATGCCAACGCAATGGCCCGTCAATCCTGAAAACTTAGACGGCACTATACGGCTATTCAAAGACGGTCATTTCTTTACTGACAATGGCCGCGCCAAATTAATACCGATTACTGCGCGCTTGCCAGTAAAACTCGCTAAACCTGAACAGCTCCTGATGAACACGGGCCGAATCCGTGACCAGTGGCACACCATGACACGCACAGGCAAAGCGTCACGCTTGCTTAGCCATGTCAGCGAGCCCTATGTGCAAATTCACCCAAACGACGCAAATAGACTCAAGATCAGTAACGATAAGCTAATTGAATGCAACAACCTCTCTGCCCGTTACATTGGTCGCGCAAAAGTGAGTACCGATCAACGCGAAGGCGAAATCTTTGTCCCCATGCACTGGAATGATATGTACACCAGTGCAGGTCGCGTCGATGCCTTGGTCGCCGACACGATTGACGCTCTTTCAGGTCAACCCGAGTTCAAGCAAAGCCCTGTCGCCGTTAAACGTTATGATGCTAGCTGCCACGGCATGCTTCTGAGCACTTCAAGTACTGACTCACTGAGCTTTGATTACTGGAGTAAGATTACCTGTGATACCGGCCAAGCATTTTACTTTGCAACGCCGGAAGAATCGGTCTGCTGGCAGTCTTGGTTGAAAAATCATTACGGCCAAATCACTGACTGGGTCACCATGGACGATGGTGTCGGCGGCTATCGAGCGCTAGGATTTAACAATGGTTATTTAGCGCTGGCGTTCCTTGCTAGCGCGTCCAGCGAATCCCTACCTAGCCACAACTGGCTATCAAAACACCTCGGAAAACCTGTCAGCTCATCGGAGCGTTTTGAATTACTGGCAGGAAAACCTGGTGACAACGAGAACTCACCCGGGGCAATTGTCTGCGCCTGTTTTCAAGTCGGCGAAAACCAAATTAATGCTGAAATTGC
>ENA-OSET01000447-OSET01000447.1-sediment-metagenome-genome-assembly--contig:-NODE-447-length-46317-cov-12.452271_pt1 | contig 46317 bp, 34 predicted proteins | sample MGYA00237882_ERZ534229 | MGnify/ENA primary metagenome ERZ534229 (study PRJEB26408, sample SAMN06266212) | sediment metagenome | isolation source: Hudson Canyon methane seep mesocosm | place...
CCGGGTGTACGTAACAAAATCACCTTTGCTATCGCGAAATAAATGACGGGAAAGACTATGAATGTGACGGCTGCAGTAACAAAGCTCGTCAAGCACACCCTGCTGGCGGCGCCTTTGGCGTTCGCTCCGGCTGTGGCCAGTGTGATGATGCAGGCTATTGCGCAAGACGGTTTTCAGTCCGGTGTTGTTTATGCTGCTGAGGCGGAAGCCGAAGCACCAAAGCCTAAGTACAAAACACGTAAGACTCCGGCCCTGCGTGAGAAAGTATTTAAGAAGCTGGCTGTAGTGCAAGAGTTGACGAGCCCAGAAGAAGTAGAAGGCAAACCCACTCCAAAACCGAATTTTCCAGAAGCTTTAAAAGAGCTGAAAGATATTCAAAAGCAAACCGCTAAGTGGAACAGATATGAGCTTGCTCAACTGTATAACTACTTCGGTTTTGTTTACTACTCCGTTGAAAACTACAAAGAAGCAATTCGTTACTACAAGTTAGTAGTGGCACAGAGCCCAGACATTCCCCAGGGTTTGGAAGTAGGTACTCTGTATACCATTGCGCAGCTTTACTTTGTTGTTGAGGATTACAAGAACGCCATCGTCAACTTGAAAAAGTGGATGGATTTGTCGCCGATTGTTGGAGCCGATGCCTACATCTTGTTAGGTCAAGCTTACTACTCAATCGAAGACATGAAGCAGGCATTGACTAACGTTAATATCGCAGTAGATAACTACGAAAGCCGAGGCAAGGTACCAAAAGAAAATTGGTTCTCATTGCAGCGCGCTCTCTACTACGATAAAGGCGATAACAAAACTGTTATCAAGATTCTTGAAAAGATGGTTCGCCATTATCCCAAGCCCACCTATTTCAAGCAGCTGTCTGGTATGTTTGGCAGCGTAGAGCGTGAAAGAGATCAGCTTCATATGCTGGACGCGGTTCGCTTAATGGGAGAGTTGAACAAGGAAAAGGAACTGCTGAATCTGGCTTATTTGTATTTGGGTGAAGACAACCCGTACAAAGCGGCGGTGATAGTAGAAAAGGGCATCAAAGACGAAATCATTGAGCCTACTTCTAAAAACCTTGAACTTTTGGCAACAGCCTGGCGCTTAGCCCAGGAAGTGAAGAAGTCAATTCCAGTAATGGAGAAGGCGGCGTCAAAATCTGAGAAAGGCGATTTGTATGCGCGTTTGGCGGGAATCTATCTCGACAATGACAACTACAAGAAAGCACTTTCTACAGCCAAGAAAGCACACAAGCGTGGCGGTATTAAACGCGCTGACCAGCTCTATGTTGTTGAAGGTATGGCCAACGCCAACCTGAAACGCTACGGGTCTTGCGTCGGGTCGTTCAAGAAGGCATTGAAGGACAAGCGTAGCCGTAAGTTCTCTCAGCAGTGGATTAAGTACTGTGAGAGTGAAATTAAGCGTGAGAAGCAGTTAGCTCAGTAAACCTCGCTTGTTTCGATAAAAAAGGCTGATTTATTCAGCCTTTTTTTTTGCCTAAATTTTTGTGAAAAATTACATGCTTTTAGTGTTTCAGTATCTATTGCCTGTGAGCTGCCCACACAAATACAATTTGCAACGCCCTGCAACGCCCTGCAACGCCCTGCAACGCCCTGCAACGCCCTGCAACGCCCTGCAACGCCCTGCAACGCCCCGCAACGCCCCGTTTTGCACGATCTCGGCTCGCTAGTCACTCATTCTAAGCAAAGATAAATCCGCTATACCGAGCCCAATTTGTTCTCATCTGTGAAGCGGGTCGGTCCCTCGACTTGTCAACACTTTGTCCTAGATGGTCATTCTGTTCCCAGTTAATGCCTGTGATAGTGCACCCAGAGCCGAGAAATATTGGTCTCTATTGATTTACATAATAATTCTAGTGCCAGCGTTGACTGGTCAATTTCAAGGAGAGGCTATTTATAAGCCTGTAGGCCTATGTTTTTAAACAAAGAAAAATCACCAAAATTTATAATGAATTTCCTGGCAGCAGCTTTTGCGGTCAGTAGCGCGAGCGCAGGTGCATTTGAACTGGAAGAGATTGTGGTTACGGCGCAAAAGCATGCCCAGGGTGTTAATGATATTGGCATTACCGTTAATGCATTTTCCGGTGAGCAGCTAAAGGATATGGGCGTATCCAGTGCAGAGGACATTGCGATTTATACTCCAGGTTTAACGGTCAATGAAACGGCTGCTACAGGCGTACCACTCTATACAATCAGGGGCGTGGGTTTTCAAGACTACTCAACAGCGGCGTCATCGACGGTGGGTTTGTATTTTGATGAAGTCGCTATGCCTTATACCGTGATGACACGAGGTATCGTTTTTGATATTGAGCGCGTTGAAGTACTTAAAGGCCCGCAAGGTGATTTATATGGCCGCAATACAACTGCTGGACAGATTAATTTTATCAGTAACAAGCCCACGGATGAATTTGAAGCCGGAATAAATTTAGCATACGACAGTCTGGATATAGCAAACCTAGAAGGTTTTGTTAGTGGACCCTTAACCGACAGTGTTAATGCAAGGCTGGCAGTAAAAACCAACAAATCCAGCAAGGGTTGGCAAAAAAGTCTAACCCGATCTGATGAACTTGGCGAAGTAGACAAGCTAGCTATGCGAAGCCTTTTTGATATCAGTATCAACGAGAGCGCTAGTGTTTTATTGAATGTGCATTACGTACAAGACAAATCGGACAACAAAGCGAATACCGCTTATGACGGTCGTATAGTCGGCCTAAATGAATTCTCTGCTCCCTATAGTGGGCTGGCAGAATACTTGATTCCGGGCTCGGCGCATTTTGGTGAAACACCACCTTGGTATTCTACGGGTGATAGCGAAGTAGCTGACTGGACCAATACCTACACCAGTGCTCTTAGCGGAAAAACTTGGAATGTTCGGCCTCGCCGAGACAGTGAATTAAAAGGGGTGTCGGCGAAACTAGAGTGGGAATTTGATTCATTTACTCTCTCCAATATTATTTCATACGACGGCTTTACCCGTGAAGAAGCCAATGATTGGGACGGTAGCGCCTCCGTAGACTCAAGCAATATAAACTCAACAGACCTAGAGGTTTTTTCTGAAGAATTTCGACTGAGTGGTGAAACAGAATCTGTATTGTGGATATCGGGTTTGTATTATTCTCGTGACGAAATGGACGAACAGTACCACTATTTCATGGCTGATTCCGTTTTTGGTAATGGTTCGATTCCCTTTGGTGTTGCGCCGTTTAATGGCGCTCCTATTCTGGAATTAGATACAAAATACAAACAAGAGACTGAATCAGTGGCAATCTTTGGTCATGTTGAATGGCAAGCCACTGACTCAATGCGCCTAACTGCTGGCCTTCGCTATACCGAAGAAGAGAGGGAATGGTCGGGATGTACCTTTGACGCAGGTGACGGAAGTTTAGCGAATTTCTTAAATACGAGTTTTGGTTCAAGTTTAGAAGCTGGTGCTTGTGGAACAATAGATGATGATCCCGAATCTCTTGACTATATATTCGCCTTAATTGGTGGTCCTGATGTGAACGATGCCTTTCATATATTTGAAGAAACAATCAATACCCGTCGTTGGATGGGCAAGTTAGGTGCTGACTATTCTCTTGATGAGGACGTTTTGCTTTACGCTACTTTATCCCAGGGGTTTAAGTCCGGCGGTTTTAACGGAGCCAATTCGAACGCCACCCAACAACTAAAACCCTACGATGAGGAAACCCTCACCTCTTTCGAAGTCGGTATGAAAGCAACACTGTTGGACAACTCTATGCAGCTGAATCTGGCGGCCTTCATGTATGACTATAAAGACAAACAAGAACAGGATCTTGCCGTAGCGTTTGTCGGCAATATTTCAGGCTTGACCAATGTGCCGGAATCGAAAATCAATGGTTTTGAAATGGATATGCAATGGCTGCCCGCAGAAGGACTTACGGTGAATCTCGGTGTTGCTTATTTAGATACAAACATTGAAAAGTGGAATGCTGTCGATCCCGACGCTAGCGCTTGGCCTGTGGTTGTGCGTCGCGACGCATCTGGTATCGATCTAGCTCAATCACCGGAATGGACCTACAACGGCTTACTCAAATATGAGTGGAGCGTCGCGGAAAATATGATAATGGACGTTGCGGTGGATTTTGCTTTCCAAGACGCAACCACGGGCGGCGTAGAGCCTGCAGATGCCACAGACGATTATGCCATTGTTAATGGGCGTATCGGTTTGAGTGCCGACGACGCCAAATGGCGTGTTTTGTTGTGGGGGCGGAATCTGACCGACGAATACTATTACCCAGCTGCGTATCAAGGAGGAAACGGACCTTATGTACGAAGTGTTGGCATGCCTAGAACCTATGGTGTGGACGTGAGCTACAATTTTTAATACTCGCTAATAGAAGCCGTCTCTTTAGCCCAGACCACCTGGGCTAATATTTTTCTTTTGTACAATCTATTATGAAAAGTGTAGTTATGAATATAGTGAGAAATGTGCTTGTAGCCATCGGCTATCGTGGTATAGGAATTAGTTTAATAGTGGCCGTAGCCATCCTATTGCAGGCATGCAGAGGCTTGCCAGAAACTCCGGTTTCTGCGGACCTTGTGGTTAACAACGGTAAGATTTATACCCTAAATAAGCAGGAACCCTGGGCGGAAGCTGTCGCTGTTCGCAATGGCAAATTTGTTTTTGTAGGTACGAACGAAAAGGCATTGGCATATATCGGCAGCGAAACTCGCGTTGAGAATCTATCGGGAGGAATGTTAATGCCAGGCCTGATTGATGCGCATCTTCACCCTACCACCGGTGCGGTGAAAGAATTGTTTGAATGTAATTTTCCTTTCAGTTCCGGGCCTCCTGAAATTTCTTCGGCAATTGAAACTTGCATAAAGGAAAATCCGACAATTGAGTGGGTGCGTGGCGGACAATGGAGCAGCAATTTCTTTGTCGATCATCCGATGGAGTCGCCACGTGAATTTCTGGATAAAGTTGCTGGCGATACCGCTGTTGTGCTCGTAGACGATGCTTATCACAATGCTTGGTTAAACACCCGGGCACTGGAGAAACTAGGTTTGTTTAATGCAAGCGCAAGTATCAATGGTGCTGAGATAGTAAAGGATACTGAATCCGGCTTGCCCAGTGGGCTGATTATTGAGGCCTTTGGTTTTTTAAAAGAGAAACTTCATTGGAGTACAGAGCAGTATGAGCAGGCGGCCGAACACGCGATTAAAACCGCAAACCAGTTTGGTATTACCGGCATGAAAGGTACAGCCATGAGCGCGCCAGAGGTTCAGGGTTATCAGGATTATGCTGAGAAAAATGGCTCCTCTATTCACATGACGGCTGCATTGATGACACCTTATGGCCATCGAGAAAAGATACTTGATATTGAAACTCTGAAAACTATAAGGCAGCGCTACGAAGGCACTTATATAGATACAAATTTTGTCAAAATATTCATGGATGGTGTACCTACGGTAGCCAGAACTGCTGCAATGCTAGCGCCCTATACCGAGGAGAACTCTGAAAGTGTGAGTAATGAAAACCAAAACTATGGTGCACTGCACGTAGATCCCGAAATACTCAAGCAAGATATTATTACCCTAGATCGAGCAGGTTTTACTGTCAAAATCCATACCGCAGGCGACCGCTCCGTTCGTGTTGCCCTGAACGCCATTGAGGCGGCCAGAATAGCCAACGGCCAAAGTGGATTGCGTCATGAATTAGCCCACGCAGGTTTTATTGACAGCAAAGATATGAATCGTTTTGCAGCACTTAATGTGCTTGCTGATCTGAGTCCTTACATTTGGAGCCCTTCGCCAATTATAGACTCGGTTATTACGGCGGTTGGCAAGCAGCGTGGAGCCGAGTACTGGCCAATAAAATCGCTGCTTGCATCAGGCGCTGCTGTTTTATCTGGCTCAGATTGGCCAGCGGCTGTTGCAACAATGAACCCATGGCCGGGAATTGAGTCGATGGTTACGCGTCAGGATCCTAGCGCCCAGTACCCCGGAACATTGTGGTCAGAACAGGCAATAAGTATTGATCAAGCTTTGCATATATTCACCCGTGGGAATGCTTTAGCTTTAAAGAAATCGGCGCTTACTGGGGCCATCGAGGTAGGGAAATCGGCTGATATGATTGCCCTGAATCAAAATCTATTTGAAGTTCCAGCCAGTGAAATAAGTGAGACACAAGTACTTAAGACGTGGTTCTCAGGTCGAGTTGTTTATAGTGCGCATTAGAATAAATTTAAGGTAGACACTTATGAAGATAAAAAATCTGAGCATGACTTTTTTTGTGCTGCTGGTTGCTACTGCTTGTACGGCGGTAAAGCCGTTGAACAATGATGCAGATATTGTATTTCGCAATGGGAAAATCTATACCGTTAATTCTGATCAGGCTTGGGTAGATGCTGTGGCGATTAAAAATGGGCGTTACCAGTATGTTGGTGATGAAAATGGGGTAGACCAATGGATTGGTTCTAACACACGGCTAATCGATTTGCAGGGTAAGATGATGATGCCTGGAATCAATGATGCTCATAGCCATCCATTTCAGGGTGGCTCCAGTTTGGTCTTCAACTGTGATTTTCCCTTTAGCTCAACACCTGATCAAGTAAAAGCAATTTTAAGTGCATGTTTGGAAAAAAATCCAGACTTAGTCTGGTTGGAAGGTGGGCAGTGGACGAGTAATTTTTTTAAACTTTATGATGTCGGCGAACCAGTAGATTTTTTGGATGATATATCCACGGATGTAGCAATTTATCTTGAGGATGATTCGGGCCACAACGCTTGGGTAAATAGTAAGGCTTTAATGCTGGCAGGCATTGACGGGTCTAGTGTTGACCCGAAGGGAGGAACGATTTCCCGCAATCCTGAGGGTAAACCTAATGGCGTGTTATTGGAAATGGCCGCTCAAAGTGTGGCGGCGATTATTCCGGAGCGATCGGTAGACGAGTACACAGTAATATTGAGTTCTGCATTAAAACTCGCGAATAGTTTTGGTTTAACGGCGACCAATGAAGCACGCACCCCAACACGGGTTTTGCAGGCTTATCATCAGTTAGAGGAGAGCCAAGAACTCACTGCGCATGTCACTACTAGTTTGCAAACGCCTTTTGGGTTAAAGAATCAAAAATTTGATCTACAAAGCCTCATCGATCTGAGAGAAAGGTATCAATCTAAGCATGTTAACCCTGGGTTTGTAAAAATATTTTCCGATGGTGTTCCAACAGCTTCTCGATCTGCATTTATGCTGGAAGATTATACGACGGACGAGGACCATCCCCACCCTACCCGAGGCAGTACGCACTTAAGCCCGGAGGAACTTTACAATGCTCTTTTAAGTCTCGACGAAGAAGGGTTTGTCGTAAAAATCCATACGGCCGGTGATGGTTCGGTAAGAATGGCTTTGGATGCGATTGAACGGGTACGTTCTCATACTGGTAATCTAGAAAACGCTCACCGTTTGGCGCATGCGGGCTATATCCATAAAGATGATTATCATCGTTTTAAAGCCTTGAATGTGATCGCAGATTTTTCTCCGTATATATGGTTTCCCTCGCCAATAATAGATTCCTTAATGGGTGCCGTGCCGAGTCCTAGAGCGGGGCAATACTTTCCCACTCGTTCCTTACTGGATATCGGTGCGCCGGTCCTTACTGGCTCAGACTGGCCCTCAGCAGTAGAAACCCCCAACCCATGGCCGGCGATTGAAGCAATCATCACGCGAAAAAATCCTTATTCAACTCCGGGTTATGAAAAAAGTAGTTTGTGGCCAGAGCAAGCAATAACATTGCCGGAAGCGCTTAAGCTATTTACACTTAGCAACGCTAAAGCGATGAAGCTTGATCAAGTAAGTGGTTCCATTGAGTTAGGAAAATCTGCAGATTTCATTGTCTTAAATAATAATCTTTTTGAGATTGGCGTTGATAAGATCAGTGAAACCAAAGTCCTAAGCACTTGGTTTGAAGGTCGAGAAGTCTACCTTGCTCCTTAAGGGATACCCAGACTAAAGGCCTTGTGCGAATACTTGTTTGTCTGGGCACCTATCCTTATACTCCAGTGAGCAGTAAACGCTCATTGGGTATATTTTATGGACTTCGAACTCTCTCTATCCTCCTATTTTATCAACTATATCCGTGACTATTTACTGGACAGAGAGCTAGACTTTAGTTTGCTTGACGGCTTTGAAGATTTACTAGGTCAGACGGGGGATGACTTCCACATACCTGTTTCAACTATTGCGGAGTTTTATAACAAACTGGTGACAATCACTGGCAATGAAAACCTAGGCATGGACACCGCCCGAGGTTTTCATTTTGAATCTTCAGGGTTAATTGTTCTTTTGATGTTGTCAGCGCCCACAGTTGAGCAAAGTATAAAAGCCTTGGTTCAACACGATCGTCATTTTGATAGCGCGATCGATGTTGGCCTGGATATTCAAGCAACACACACGACCGTTTCAACTTCCTTGATTAATCCAACCAACATAAAAATTGATCAAATCAACGAATATTTAATGGCTTTTTTACACGCGGCTTTTACGAAATCAACGCGTAAGCCTACGCCCTTAAAAGAGGTATGGTTTGAGCATGCAGCTTATAAGAGTGCGGGGCCATTGGAGGAATTTTTTGGCTGTCCGGTACTTTTTTCACAGAAAACCAATTGCATCATTTTTAATAGCCAGTATTTGCGGGAAAAACTCTATTCGGCTAATCCGTCTCTTTTTGAATTGTTGAGTCAGATGATGCGAGGGTTTAGTGTCGGCGATAGTGGTGACAGCAAATTTATGGCGGCCATATGTCGAGAGATAATAAGACAGAGTAAATCTGACACACCCAATATAGATTCAGTTGCATCGAGCATGGCCCTGTCAGGAAGAACACTAAGGCGGCGCTTGGCCGATCATGGCTATACCTTTCAGGAAGTTAAGAATCTCGCTAGGGAAAAAAAGGCCAAATACTTCCTAGAGCATACTAATATGACTTTGTTGGAAATCGCCTATGAGCTGGGGTATTCCGAATTGAGTGCCTTCAGTCGCGCATATCGATCTTGGACTGGGGAACCACCGCAGGTGTTTCGGGATTCATAAACTAAAAACAGCGAATTGAAATAAAACTTATTCCATATCTAGATTGCACGTCCCTGTGCTTTTTCTTGCTACCGATATCAGTCAAGTAGACTTAAGTCTCTTACTGCACCCTTGTCTGCACTCGTCACCAGCATGGCATAAGCCTTCAGTGAGGCTGTTACTTTGCGTGGACGCGGTGCCTCAGGCTTCCAGCCCATGGCGTCTCGTTTTACCCGACGCTCTGCCAGGTCGGCATCCGATACGTCTACGTTAATGGTGCGATTGGGAATGTCAATTTTAATAATGTCGCCATGCTCAACAAGACCAATAGCACCACCCGCTGCCGCTTCTGGGGATACGTGGCCGATGGACAGACCAGAGGTGCCGCCAGAGAAACGACCATCGGTCAGCAGTGCGCAGGCCTTACCTAAACCTTTAGATTTTAGGTAACTGGTTGGGTACAGCATTTCTTGCATACCCGGGCCGCCACGGGGTCCTTCATAGCGAATCACTACCACGTCACCTTCTTTAACTTTGCCGTCTAGAATATCTTGAACGGCATCATCCTGGCTTTCTACAACGTAGGCTTTACCTTCGAAGTTCCAGATGCTTTCGTCTACGCCGGAGGTTTTAACAACGCAACCATCTAGAGCAATGTTGCCTGTTAGAACGGCTAAGCCCCCTTCCAAACTAAAGGCATTTTCCAAGCTGCGAATACAACCGTCCTCGCGGTCGGCGTCTAAGCTAGGCCAGCGAGTTGCCTGGCTAAATGCTGTCTGGGTGGGAATGCCCGCCGGGCCTGCCTTATAGAAGGTTTTAACTTCTTCATCCGCGGTGCTCATGATGTCCCACTTATTGAGCGCGTCTTGCATAGTGGGGCTGTGGACAGTGGGGAGGTCGCTGTGCAATAGCCCGGCTCGGTTAAGCTCACCCAATATGGCAAATACACCACCCGCCCTGTGCACATCTTCCATGTGGTATTTTGGGGTGTTAGGTGCAACTTTACACAGCTGAGGCACTTTTCTAGATAGGGCATCGATGTCGCTGAGGTCGAAGTCTACTTCACCTTCCTGAGCCGCGGCCAAGAGGTGCAAAATTGTGTTCGTTGAGCCACCCATGGCAATGTCCAGGGTCATGGCATTTTCAAAAGCTTTAACGTTGGCAATACTGCGTGGCAATAGGCTGTAGTCGTCCTGCTCGTAGTGGCGACGAGTGATATCCACAATGCGACGGCCAGCTTCTAAAAAGAGGTTTTCGCGATCGGCGTGAGTGGCCAGTAAAGAGCCGTTGCCCGGCAATGACAGGCCCAGAGCTTCGGTCAAGCAATTCATAGAGTTTGCGGTGAACATACCAGAACAAGACCCGCAGGTAGGGCAGGCGCTGCGCTCATATTCGGCCACTTTCTCATCCGATGCGGTGTCGTCTACGGCAATGACCATTGCGTCAACTAGGTCTAATTTATGCTCTGATAGTTTGGTTTTACCCGCTTCCATGGGGCCGCCAGAAACAAAAATTACAGGTATGTTTAGGCGCATGGCGGCGTTGAGCATACCCGGCGTGATTTTGTCGCAGTTTGAGATACACACTAAGGCGTCTGCGCAGTGTGCGTTCACCATATACTCTACAGAGTCAGCAATGATGTCTCTTGAGGGCAAGCTGTAAAGCATGCCGTCGTGACCCATGGCAATGCCATCGTCTACGGCTATGGTGTTGAATTCTTTTGCCACACCGCCGGCCTTTTCAATTTCACGCGCCACTAATTGGCCCATATCTTTCAGGTGTACATGGCCTGGTACAAACTGAGTAAATGAGTTGGATACGGCAATAATGGGCTTTTGAAAGTCGTCGTCCTTCATGCCTGTGGCACGCCAAAGTGCTCGAGCACCGGCCATATTGCGGCCACCAGTGGAAGTTTTTGAACGATAGACAGGCATAGCGTTATCTCAGTGGTGTATGGAATAAAATTTGGGGGCAAATCATACCAGAAATGGTGTATGCAGGGTATTACCGAGCGCCTTGGGTGTCACTGGGCAAGCTCGGTGTGCTCCATAGTAAGCACACCTGACTCATTTATAAGGTTTTAAAAAATATCTTTGATTTGCGCTGGTAGTTATATAAGTCCTGACGCTGATTGGGCAATTGCTCCAGTTTGCCCTCTGTGAAGCCTTGCTCAACGAACCAATGAGCAGTTTGGGTGGTTAGAACAAATAAATCCGTCACTCCCTGTTGCTGGGCGCTGGCTTCCACTTGTATCAACAGCTTAGCTGCTCTTCCGCCATTTCTATAATCGGGGTGGGTGGCCACACAGGCAAGTTCTGCAACGGTATTCCCGTAGGGATATAGGCCCGCGCAGGCAATGATAGTGTTGTCTTTTTCCATAACCTGAAAACGGTCAATTTCGGTTTCCAATACCTCGCGGGAGCGCCGTACCAGCACGCCCTCCGCTTCGAGGGGCGCTAAAAGCTCAAGGATACCGCCCACATCATCAATCGTGGCGGCACGGGTTTGCTCGTAATTGTCGGCGTAAACCAGTGTGCCCACACCATCTCGGGTGAAGAGCTCTTTTATCAGCGCGCCATCTTGAACGAATGACACAATTTGCGCACGCGGGATACCGTGTTGGCAGGCTTGCAGGCAAGCATTCAAAGCCAGTCGCGTGCCATGGGAGGGTTTGTCTTTCAGCTTAGCAATTTGCTGGGCGCAGGTTTCAGGAGTCAGCTGCCGCCGCAATGTCTGCTTCTCGTCGATGACGCCATCGCTTTCAATAAAACAGATGAGTTTCTCTGCTTGAAGGCTAATGGCAATTTGCGTGGCTACATCGGCGTAAGACACATTGAAGACTTCGCCTGTTGGAGAGTAGCCAATGGGAGAAACCAGCACGATGTCGCCATTTTCGAGGGAGTTGCTCAAACCTTTATTATCAATTCTGCGAACTTTGCCGGTGTGTTGTAGGTCAACACCTGCAATCACACCCTGTGGTTTAGCAATCACATAGTTGCCACTGCTTACCCGTAGGTGAGCGCCGTGCATGGGAGAGTTTGGTAAGCCGGTAGATAGTGCGGCTTCGATTTCTATACGAGCTTCACCTATAGCTTGAGCTACCAGCGGCATGTGTGCAGCTTCAGTAATGCGCAAACTTTGCGAGAACTCGCTGTTAATACCCTGTTGTTGTAAGCGGGATTCAATTTGTGGACGAGCACCGTGCACCAGCACCAGGCGCACGCCCAAGCTGTTGAGTAGAGCCAAATCGTGGATAATATTGGCAAAATTCTCATGGCCGATAGCGTCGCCGGGCAGCATTAAAACAAAGGTTTTACCTCTGAATGCGTTGATGTAGGGCGATGATTGCCGAAACCACTTTACGTAATCTTGGGTACTCTGACTCACGTGTTCACTCGTTGGGTGTCTAAAAGCTCAAGCTTACCCATAAACGTCTACAAACAAAACTGTCTTATGAGTGACTTTAAGAGATCGATCGCGGGTTCAATTTGGTCCATGGGAATGAACTCGTCCGCTTGGTGAGCTTGATCGATGGAGCCTGGGCCCATTACTACGGTTTCCATTCCTAAGGATTGTAAAAACGGAGCCTCGGTGGCAAAGGCAACGCTGCCAGCAATGTGACCGGTGAGGCGCTCACAGGCTTCGATTAAGGGAGAGGCGGCGGCCTGCTCAAAGGCTGGCGCGCCGCCAAACAGAGTAGACAGAGTAATATTGCATCCACTGCTCTCGGCCAAAGGCTGTAAACGCTTGGCTATATCTTGATGTAGTTCTTCATTGTTCATGCCTGGCAGGGCGCGCAAGTCAAAGTGCAGCTCGCATTGGCCACAAATTCGGTTGGCGCTGTCGCCTCCGTGGATACAGCCTAGGTTCATGGTGGGAACATTTACTTCGAAACCCGGGTTTTGGTAGCGTTGCTGCAATTCATTCCGAAAGCCCATTAGCTCGCTCATTACTGAATGCATTGCTTCGGCGGCGTTGTTGCCCAGGGCCGGATTCGAGGAGTGGCCGGCGCTGCCGATGACCTTGACCGCTTCCATCATAATACCTTTGTGCATGCGAATGGGTCGCAGACCTGTAGGTTCGCCGATAACGGCGTAGCGTGCTTTTGGTGCTCCCATTTCGGCAAGGGCTCGGGCGCCGCTCATTGAGCTTTCTTCGTCGGCCGTGGCGAGAATAATCAGCGGCTGTTGCAGTTCCTGATCGCTGAAGGCCGCGGCGGCGGCAATGGCTGCAGGAAAGAAACCTTTCATGTCGGTTGAGCCCAGGCCGTAGAGTCGGTTGTCGCGCTCTGTAAGCACCAAAGGGTCTTGGGCCCAGCGCTCGGCATTGTAAGGCACGGTATCGGCGTGACCTGAAAGTACTAGACCGCCTGGCCCGGATCCCCGGGTGGCAATGAGGTTGGCCTTGTTTTTCTTTCCTTCGATAGGAATGATTTCAATCTCAAACTGTAAATCGCGCAGCCACTCAGCCAGTTGATTGATCACCTCTATATTGCCCATGTCATATTCGGGTGAAGCACAGCTAACGGAAGGCAGCGCAACGAGTTGTTGTAACTGCTTGATGTAATTAGGCAATGGCATGTGAGTTTTCCGGCGGCGGGAGAAACTAGATTGTGCCGAAATAAAAGGAGAATGTCTTTACTTGAGGAGCGGCTTCGAATTTACAGTGGAGTTTCCCATGAAGAGAGGTGATTCAAAGAAGGCCTTTCTGCCTAGCAGTGAGTGACCGTAGCTTGATATTAGATAGGGTAATCCTCCGGCCAGAGCCGGAGGATTAAACTCTATGGAATAGCGGCTCTTATTGATCTTTACTTGCTTCAATCCAATCGTTAATGACCCGCTCCAGAATGGGGAGTGGCAGGGCGCCGCCGCCCAAAACTGCGTCGTGAAAAGCGCGAATATCGAACTTATCTCCCAGCTCGTTCCGTGCTTTTTCCCGCAATTCAAGTATTTTCAGCATGCCAATTTTATAGCTAGTGGCCTGGCCAGGAAGAATAAAGTAACGGCGAACCTCAGAGACAATCTGCCCTTCTGCGATAGGTGAGTTGTCTTTAAAGTATTGAATTGCTTGTTCTTCAGTCCAGCCTTGAGCGTGAATGCCTGTGTCCACCACAAGGCGAATGGCTCGCCACATCTCAGTGACTATGCGCCCAAAATCGGTATAAATGTTTTCGTAAGCACCCATTTCCTTGGCAAGTATCTCTGAGTAGAGCGCCCAGCCTTCAGAGTAAGCGGTGAAGCCCGCTTGGGTGCGAAATACCGGGATGCCTGTGAGCTCTTGGGCAATGGATATTTGCATGTGATGCCCTGGGTTGCCTTCATGATAAGCAATGGCTTCCATCTCGTTTTTCGGCATGGAATTCATATCAGACAAGTGTGCGTAGTAAATTCCAGGGCGAGAACCGTCAGGCGTACCGCTGTAGTAATGCTGGGCAGCGCCATCTCGCTCGCGAAAGGCTTCAACGCGCTTAACTACTAAGTCGGCCTTGGGCAGCAGGCCAAAGTACTCAGGTAACTTGGATGCGATGTAGTCTAAATAAGCTGTGGAATCGTCTAAATAGCCTTGTCGGCCTTCATCCGTATTCTCATAGAAAAACTGTGGATCGGTTTTAATGAAGTGGAAGAAATCCTGTAGGCTACCTTCAAATTTCGCGCGCTTTTGCAGGGCAAGCATATCGGCTCGCAGACGAGCAACTTCCTGCAAGCCCAGTTGGTGAATTTCGTCTGAACTAAGCTTAAGCGTTGTATTGCTGAGAAGCTGTGCGTCGTAATAGGATTTGCCTTGGGGCAGTGAGCCCACACCCAGAGCTTCGGCTGAAGCCTTGGTTACATCTTCTTTTAGCCAGCTTACTAGGCTTTTATAAGAGGGTTCAAACTCACTTAGTAGCACCGTCTTGGCGGCGGCTTTCAGACTGTTAGCTGTTTTATTGCTGATGGTCTCCGCTTCAAGCAAGGCATCAACTTTCTGCTGAGCGTCTTGCCACAAGGGTGAATCGACAGTGCTTTCCTTGTCGAAAGGCTGGCCCGTAATAAGATTAGTTGACTGGGTGATGGCGCCGTCATAGGCAAAGCGGGGTGGGCGAACACCCTCGCTGGCATTAAGTTGCGCGCGGGAGAGTAGTACACCAATAGATTTCGCGGTCGCACTTAAGCGCGTAATGTAGTCGTTCATGTCCGATTCTGAATCAACTTTATGGAAGTTGATTAAAAAATTGGGCAAATAGGAGTGCATACCGCGCATCTGATTGAAGAGATAACGATGGCGGCTATAAGGCGCCATCGCCTGCTCGCTTTCTATTTGGTACATCCAAAGGTCATAAGAAACTTTAGCTTCGCTACTTAGTGCCTCATAGTTAAATTGGCTGCGCAGTGTTTCGGCCGATTTGGTCTGACGCTCTAGATAGGCTAATTCAGCTTCTTCGCTGAAATCATCAATTTCCCCGTAGTGTTCTTTGCGGCCCAGGCGGGTGAGATACATGGGGGAGAGCAGTAATTCTTTTTCGTATTCTTCTTCAAACCACTGATTTAAGCGCTCGCTTTCAGATTGAACAACACTTTCAGTTTTCGAGCTTTGTGCGGACGAAGCGCCGGTTTCGGGGCTTGAAATTTGACCACAGCCGCTGAGCAGCGTGGTGGTAATCGCTAAACTAAGCAATAGACGCATGTTAATTTCCTGATGGCTTTTAATTGGGGAGTGTTCTACTTATGATTTATTTTGCAAAATGAGAACATTAACGCAAAAAGGTACTTAACTTATCGCTCGTTATCAATGCTTATTGGCTGAAATCAGACGAGTGGTTGGTCGCAAGCGTTAAGTGACTGTGATCGGGTGTTTGGGCTGGGAGTGGTGTGAATTGCGGCTCAGACAATGAGCATTGTCTGAGCCTGTCAGCTAGGCGAGTATGCGTTTTACCCAAATATACCTTTGAATAAAAAGAAGAAAATAATCGCTAAGCCGGCACCGGCGGGAAGGGTAATAACCCAAGACATAAAAATGGTGCCAATAACCCTTAGGTTTAGGGCGCCAATACCGCGGGCCATACCTACACCTAGCACTGCGCCTACTAACGTATGCGTAGTAGAGATGGGAAGACCTGTTCCCGAGGCAAGCACCACAGTAGCCGCCGCACCCAACTCAGCTGCAAAACCACGACTGGGCGTTAGCTCAGTGATCTTTTTACCGATCGTCGCCATTACCTTCACACCGTAAGTGGCTAAGCCAACAACAATACCCGCACCGCCCAGCAGTAAAACCCAAGCGGGCATAACAGACTTGGCAGCCACCGAACCCGTATTGATCACGCTGATTACAGCGGCCATAGGGCCCACAGCGTTCGCCACGTCATTGGAACCGTGAGCAAAGGCCATGGCACAAGCCGTAAATACCATCAATACGGCAAAGACCCGCTCAACGCTTGCGTAGCGATTTTCTGCGTCGGATCTGTCATCGCGTTTAATGCGGCCTAAAAAGTAATTGCCGACCAAGGCGACAAAAATGCCCATCGCCACCGCAATCATGATGGATTCACCAAAGCTTAAGGTAAAACCACTGTCTTTAAAGACGTGTTTTAAGCCTTTAAGAATGGTAACCATGGAAATGAGGAAGCCCACGAGAAACATATAGATTGGTACAAAGCGCTTGGCTTCAGCAAAGGGGTCTTGTTTGTTCAGAATAAGCCACTGCACGGAGCGGAATAGACCGAAGGAGATAGTCCCTGCCAAAACGGGTGATACCACCCAGCTCATGACGATAGTGCCTACCTTGCCCCAAGCCACCGCATCAACCGATATCCCTACTGCTGCAAAACCTACGATGGCGCCCACAATAGAGTGGGTGGTGGATACCGGCCAGCCGAGCATGCTGGCGACCAGCAGCCATGTACCTGCCGCTAGAAGTGCAGACAGCATGCCGTATACAAGAAGGTGAGGGGTATCGGTAAAAATACCTGGATCGATAATGCCTTTGCGAATAGTTGAGGTCACTTCGCCCCCGGCTAAATACGCACCGGCAAATTCAAAAATCATTGCAATTATAATGGCTTGCCGAACGGTTAACGCTCCAGAGCCCACAGAGGTGCCCATGGCATTGGCAACATCGTTCGCGCCAACACCCCAGGCCATGAATACGCCAAACACACAGGCGAGAATCAACAATATTTGGCCATACTCGGAAATAATGCTCATACATCTAATCTCTTGCTTGTTATTCTTTATTTATCGTCAGCGAGCTAACAGCATTTGCAGGCGGCTGCCTACGGCTTGGGAGCGGTCGGCGAGGTCGCCTACCCACTCAACAATTCGATAGAGGAACATGACATCTACCGGGGGGAGTTCTGCTTCGAGCTTAAACAGGGCAGCGCGAATTTTAACCTGCTGCTTATCTGTTTTATTCTCTAAGTTGTTCAATTCCTTAATAAGCTTCTCTACTATTTTCAGCTCTCTTCCAGTGAAGCCTGCTTCTAGTAATTCGTCCAGTTCATTGATGGCTTTCAAAGCCTGCTCAGACGTAGCTACGGCCGCGGCGAGGTACACAACCATTGGCTTTTGCAGGGTTTTGGGGATGCCCATTTTGCGGCCTAGCATAATGCCAGCGATGTCTTTTGCTCGATTGGGAATTTCGTCTTGCATAGACAGCAGTTGCAATAGGTCGGAACGCGGTACAGGTAGAAACAGGCTCTTGGGCAGTTGTAAGCGCAGAGCGATTTTCAGCTTGTCGGCATCGTTTTCAAGTTCAGCGATATTTTTCTGAATGTCATTTGCAGCGTCCCAGTCATTGGCGATAGACGCCTCAAAGAACGGAATAAGCTGGGCTGCAGTCTCACAGGCCACCTTCATATGCTCCTGCATAGGTTTGATCGGCGAGTTGCCAAACATCATGGAAAATGGGCTAGATATTGCCATAACAGAGTCCTGTTCTCGGTAAAGGTGCGAAGTATATGGGCAAGTTGCACTCCCGTCACCCGTCAATTGTGATAAAAGTATTACAAAAAGTGCTGTCGCCCTATGTGCCTTGTTAACAGTGTTGTTGTGGAGTGAATAAGGCTACAATTTCCAAGCCTATTTAATCGCTAATAATCAGGGACTTAGTATGACAAGTGCACCATCAGTCGAGCGAGTATTGGATCTGCGCAATATACTTAACGATCTAGTGGTCGACGGCCGCATGAGTCAGGCCGATGCCAATACCTTATCGGGCACCTCGCGAACTAAAGAGCAGGCGCTAATGCACCCCCTGGCTTATGTGAGCCTACAAAACTTTGATGATCAGGCCCGCCCAGGTAAAAAATTGAGCGGCGAGGTGCTCACACAGTGGCTAGGCGATAAAGCCGGCTTGCCTGTATTCAATATAGACCCATTAAAAATAAATGTAGCCTCAGTGACGGGTGTAATGTCCTTCGCCTTTGCCAAGCGGCACAACATTGTATGTGTGAGTGTGTCTACCGAGGAAGTTGTGGTCGCGTGCTCACAACCCTTCGTTACAGGCTGGGAACCCCAGCTAGAGCATGTAGTGCGCCGGCCAATACGCCGAGTGGTGGCAAACCCCGCCGATATTGAGCGCTACGGGGTTGAATTTTACAGCTTAGCTAAGTCCATCAGCGGCGCTAGCGGTCTTAAAGAAGCGTCTTCTGTGACCAATTTCGAACAACTATTGGAGCTTGGTACGCTTAAAGACCCAGAAGCCAACGACCAACACATAGTGAATATTGTGGACTGGCTACTGCAATATGCCTTTGATCAGCGCGCCAGTGACATTCATCTGGAGCCGCGCCGAGAGATGGGCAAGATACGTTTTCGTATCGACGGCGTGCTGCATCCGGTGTACGAGCTGCCCATTCAGGTGGCGACGGCCGTTGTGAGTCGAATCAAAATTCTGGGGCGTATGAATGTAGCAGAGAAACGCAAACCCCAAGATGGTCGAATTAAAACTAAACGCGCGGACGGCAGCGAGGTAGAGCTGCGTTTGTCGACTTTGCCTACAGCCTTTGGTGAAAAGTTGGTGATGCGTATTTTCGATCCAGACGTGCTATTGCGTAGCTTTGTAGAGTTGGGCTTAACGGGCGAAGACTACGAGCGCTGGCAGACCATGGTGGACCGCCCGAATGGCATTGTGCTGGTTACTGGCCCCACTGGGTCGGGCAAAACCACAACGCTGTATTCTTCGCTAAAACAATTGGCGACGGAAGAGGTGAATGTCAGCACGATCGAAGATCCCATCGAAATGGTAGCAGAGGCATTTAACCAAACCCAGGTGCAGGCAAGTATCGGTTTAGATTTTGCCGCAGGGGTTCGCACCCTGATGAGACAAGATCCCGATATCATCATGGTGGGCGAGATACGCGATTTAGAAACCGCGCAAATGGCGATACAGGCCGCCCTAACAGGGCATTTGGTGCTTACCACATTACACACCAATGATGCCCCTTCGGCGGTCACTCGCTTGTTAGACTTAGGTATTGCGCCTTATCTGATTTCATCCACTATAGTGGGCATTATGGCCCAGCGCTTGGTAAGAACACTCTGCCCGCACTGTAAGGAAGAAACACCTGCTGACTCGAAAGCCTGGCTCGCATTGACTTACCCATGGAAAGCGCCCACGCCCAGTCACTTTGCCAAACCAGTGGGTTGTTTGGAGTGTCGTAACACTGGTTATCTGGGTCGTCAGGGCATCTATGAAATTTTGCCATTGTCTGACGCCATTCAATCGTCCATTAATAACGAAGTAGGTTTACTCGAACTTCGCCAGCAAGCGATGCGTGAAGGTATGCGAACTCTGCGTTTGTCGGGCGCTCAAAAAGTGGCTGCAGGTGTAACCACCATTGAAGAGGTGCTGCGGGTAGCCCCCCCGCCCGAAAAAAAGCAATAGCTCGGCTTTTTTGCATTTAGGAACGGAAACTATGTTAAGTACCCCTGCGACCTTCAATTTAGACATGGTGCCCAGCGAACTGAGGTCTGCGGCCGAAAAAGACTTGCAGCGCTTCACCGGCAGCTTGGGCTCAAATCCAAGTGAGGCCTTGTGTGAGCAATTTCTCAGAGCGTTTGTGGGCAGTGAATTTGTCGCTAACCACTTGATTGCGAAGCCAGAGTTGCTAGGCGAAATTTTGGAGCTCGTGGCGAGCGCCGACTCAAGACCTTTAGATTGCACAGCTCTGGTACCACTCGCGCAGGCCTGCGCGAGTGAGATTGAATTAGACCGGTGCCTGCGCGAATTTCGCTTGCGCGCGATGCTGCAAATTCTCTGGCAAGATTTCAATGCCCCGAAAAGCCGAGAGCGCTATGACGCAACGGTCGCGGCTGTTTCTACTTTGGCAGAAACCAGTATTCAAGTAGCGCTAGACTTTCATTACGATCGCTTAGTAGAGCGATATGGAGTGCCTATAGGGCGCGAGTCTGGCCTTGCTCAGCACATGGTTGTGCTGGGGATGGGCAAGCTAGGTGCATCTGAACTCAACGTAAGCTCTGACATCGATTTAATTTTTGCCTACCCTGAGAGCGGTGAAACCGTCCATGACGAAGTCAAACGTAAGACCCTGAGTAACCAGGAGTTTTTTGTTCGCTTGGGCCAACGATTAATCAAAAGCCTAGACGCTGTTACCGCTCATGGTTTTGTCTTTCGCGTTGACATGCGCTTGCGCCCATACGGTCAAAGTGGTGCGCTGACACTCAATTTTGATGCGATGGAAGATTACTATCAAACTCAAGGTCGAGACTGGGAGCGTTTCGCCATGATTAAAGCGCGGCCGGTGGCGGGAGACGCGGTGGCTGGCCGTCAATTGATGGCGCTTTTGCAGCCCTTTACTTACAGAAAATATATCGACTTCAGTGCCATAGATGCACTGCGTTCTACCAAGGCCCTGATTAATCGCGAAGTTCAACGCAAGGGTATCACTACAGATCTGAAGTTGGGTTTTGGCGGAATTCGAGAGATTGAATTTATTGTTCAAGCATTTCAGTTAATTCGAGGTGGCCGCGATGAGCGATTGCGCGACCCTAGAGTGTGTCATTTACTGCCTCTGCTTGAAGCAGAAGGGTATTTGCCGGAAGGCTCGGCAAGCGCATTGCTGGATGCCTACATTTTATTACGAAACGCTGAACACGCGGTGCAGGGTTTTCAAGACCGACAAACTCAAGCCTTGCCGGTAGATTCGCTTGGCGAGGCTCGTATGGCTTGGGTCTTGGGCTTTGAGAATTGGGCGAGTTTGCACGAAAAATTACAAGGGCATCGCGAGCGTGTGAACCGTGAGTTTCAGGCCGTAATTGCTGAGCCTGAAAGTGCGCATCTTGAGAGTGATGTCGATTTGCAAGACTGGGATTTACTCTGGTTGGGTGAATTGGAATCCGCGCAAGTGGGTGAATACTTAGGGCTTCAAGAGAGTGAAGACATTGCCACGGTGATGTCTTTACTTGGGAATGTTCGTGATAGCCGCACTGTGGCGGCCATGCAGGCAAGTGGTCGAGAGCGCCTAGAACGTTTTATGCCCTGCCTATTGTCCAGCTTGGTACACACCGTCACGCCATCGTCACTGACACAAGCTCTCACGAGAATTATGACTCTGGTAGAGGCGGTGTTGAGGCGCAGCGCTTACTTGGTCTTGTTGATTGAAAACCCCAAGGCCTTACAGCAATTGGTTCAGTTGTGTGCGGCGAGCCCGTGGATTGCCGACCAGTTGGCGACACATCCGGCATTGCTCGATGAATTGCTGGATGCGCGCACCTTGTACTCTCCACCGGGAAAGCAGCAACTTCAGGATGAGCTGCGGCAAGATACCTTGCGCTTAGCTTGGGATGACCTGGAAGGCCACATGGATACTTTGCGTCATTTTCGTCAAGCCCATGCTTTGCGCGTGGCCGCTTCAGAGGTGAGCGGTATATTGCCCCTAATGCGCGTTAGTGATTACTTAACTTATATTGCCGAGGTGGTGTTGGAGCATGTTCTCGCGCTGGCTTGGGAGCAGCTAACTGCGAAGCACGGCTGCCCGAGGCGTGTTGACGGCAGTGCATGCTCACTCGGCTCGAATAATTCCGACTTCATCGTCGTGGCCTATGGGAAATTGGGCGGTATAGAGTTGGGCCACGGTTCCGATTTGGATTTGGTGTTTATTCACGATGCAGACACTACCTTGTCTACTGATGGCGAGCGCAGCATCGACAACCAAACATTTTATACGCGTTTGGGGCAGCGCATGATTCATATAATGACAGCTCGCATGGCTTCGGGTGAATTGTATGAAGTGGATATGCGTTTGCGACCCTCTGGAAATTCAGGTTTGTTGGTGAGCTCGCTGGCGGCCTTCGAAAAATATCAAATGAATGAAGCCTGGGTGTGGGAGCATCAGGCCTTGGTGCGTGCCAGAGTGGTGGCCGGTAGCACTCAGCTGGGGAAACAATTTGATGCTGTGCGCGCGCGCGTGTTAACTCAGCCGCGAGCAATAGAACCCTTAGTGGTTGATGTGATTAACATGCGAAAGAAAATGCGTGAACACCTGGGAAGTCAATCCAGCTCAAGTGATTCCGATGAGGGTTTGTTCCATTTGAAGCAAGACGCGGGCGGTATCGTTGATATTGAATTTATGGTTCAATACGCCGTTTTGGCTTGGGCCAATAAAGAACCGTCATTGGTTCATTTCACCGATAATATTCGTATCCTCGGGGCCTTGGAATCGCTGCAATTTATAGGCGAGAATTTTGTAGTGCAGCTGGTAGAAGCCTATAAGGCCTATCGCTCTACCGGCCACCGTTTGACCTTGCAAGGCCAGTCGCTCAGTGTTGACGCTGAACAATTTTCTGGCGAACGCAAGGCAGTTATACAACTCTGGCAGCAATTGTTACCAGCCGAAATTAATTAGCGGAGCGAAACGTTTTGGTGGCTGAATTCTTCTCGCCCCAAAGCCCCTAACATGAAAATTCTTCAGATATTACCTGAGCTTAATTCCGGCGGCGTTGAGCGTGGCACCGTTGAATTCGCACGAGAATTGGTGAAGCAAGGGCACGAATCTATTGTGGTGTCAGCCGGCGGTCGACAAGTGGCCCAGCTTGAGCGTGAGGGTTCGCGGCACATTCAAATGCCGGTTCATAAGAAATCACTGAGTTCTCTTTGGCAAGTGCGCCCTTTGCGGCGTTTATTTGAAGCTGAGCAGCCCGATATTGTGCATATGCGCTCGCGGGTGCCCGCGTGGTTAAGCGTTTTGGCGAGCAAAAAAATATCGCCAGAAAAAAGACCATTGTTGGTGAGTACCTTTCACGGTATGTACTCTGTGAATGCTTACAGTGCAGTAATGGGCAAGAGTGATCGAGTGATTGCTATCTCGGCGGCCGTGAAAGAATACATTTTGAAAAATTACCCCGATGTATTAGAAAGCGATATTCGTATGGTTCATCGAGGAGCTGATCCGGAGCAATTTCCCTTAGGGTTTCAGGTCGCTGAGGCGTGGCGGGCTGAGATGCTTGCCGAACACCCTCAGCTTAAAGGGCAAAAAATTCTACTTATGCCAGGGCGCCTAAGTCGTTGGAAAGGGCAGTTAGATTTTATAGAGTTGATTGCGCAGTTGCGGACTCAGGGTGAGGCTGTTTGTGGTTTGGTCGCAGGCAGTTCTGATGGCGCTAAACAAAACTATGAAGAAGAACTCCGTCAATCGGCTCTCGATCAAGGCGTTGAAGATAACGTGATTTTTCTAGGTCATCGTACAGATATGACCGAGCTGTACAGTTTTTCAGACATCGTATTTAATTTATCGAATCGACCGGAACCCTTTGGCAGAACGGTTACAGAGGCATTGAGTGTGGGCACGCCTGTGGTTGCCTACGATCAAGGTGGCCCTGGAGAAGTGCTAAGAGATTGTTTCCCCGAGGGTTTGAGTGATCGAGATAATTTACCGGAGGTCGTAAAGAGTGTGCTGGCTAAACGGCCCTCCATACAATTTCACGATAATTACCTGTTGTCCACTCAAGTTGAACTAACACTATCAGTATATAAAGAATTACTCGCGGATAAATCATGACGGCACCTTCTTTAATGGCTGGGCCACAGCGATTGGCATTAACATTCGCCGTGCTCCTGAGCGGAAGTTTTTGGCTGCTGCCGTTCTCTCGTTCTTTTCATTTAGTACTGCTGGCATTTTTAGGTGTGGCAATTTATCGTTTGTTCGTGAAACCTCAGAGTTTTTTTCTCGAGCCGGCAAAAAATATATGGCTGCTCGCTAATGCGTGTTTTGCTTTGCCGATGTTGGTCTCGGCTTTTAGTAGTGGGGATCTAGAGAAACCTTTGACATTTTTTGCCTTGCAATTAATTGTTTGTTTTAGTGGTTTTGTGGTGATTGACGTAAGTCGCAATGAGCTTATGTTGAAATATTTTCATCGTATATCTCTGACAGTATTGCTTTTTTGGACCCTGGACTTGTTGGTTCAAGTGACGATGGGCGAAGATCTTTTTGGTTTCGCAAATGATCCTAGACCAGGAATCTATTTCTCAAGTCACTTTAAGTTTGGTTTTTATTATGCGGCTCTGAGTCCGCTTTTGTTATTCAATCCAATTTTTTTGCGCTGGCCGCTCAAACTTACTTTGTTCATCTATGTTTTAGTGTTAGCCGTTGTGCTTTGTTGTAATACTCGCGCGGCATGGTTGGTGTTCAGTTTTGTGAGTTTTCTTTGGTTTGGGCATCTGCTGCGTCAAGGTCGCTTAAGAGTATGGCAGCTGGCCCTATTTGTTGCGGGCGTGGCGACAGTATTTATCGCTCTGTTAACAAACAATAATGATTTTAAACAGCGAGTTGCCACACTGCTGCCAATGTTGAGTAGTATCCATAGTGTGCAAGATGTCATACCGGTTCGCAGCAGTTTGTGGGCTAGTACCGGTAGCATGATTGATGCTAAGCCTTGGTTTGGTTCGGGTGCCGGAAATTTTGAGGCGGCTTATGTTCTGTATGCGGATCAGGAGCTTGGGCCTGATAAGGTATTTCCGCACGCCCACCAGGTGATATTAGATATATTAGTTGGCACTGGGCTCTTGGGTTTGGCAGGGTGGTTAATACTTCACGGTGCTCTATTAAAGCTTTGGTTTCAATCGAATAGCCGTTCACTGGCATTGCCGGTCATTTTAATACCCTTTTTGATGTGGTTTCCTCTAAATACACACCGAGGTGTTTATACCTCGGAACTAATGCAATTTACTTGGTTGTGGTTGGCTATGGGTATAGGACTTCTGACTCAAGCTTCATCGCCCCGCGAGGACTTGCCGTAGACATAGGGCTGGGGCGAGTTCATTGTTTTATAGGTTCGACTCCTATAAAAGAGATTTATAAATCCCTACCGTGTTCTCTACCATTTTATCTAAGCTAAGGTTTTCACGGGCATAGCTGAAGCTGTCTGCAAAACTTGCTTGAAAATCCTCCGGCTTTTGCAGCAGTTGCTTTACTGAATTTTCAATCGCCTCAGCGCTGCCTTTTTCGATAATAGCGTGGCTTGGTAGCAGTGCTTTGGCATTGCCTACGTCAGTTGCTACCACTGGCACCGAGGCCAGCAAGGCTTCAACCATGGCGTAAGGCGCTCCCTCTTTAAAGGACGGCATCAACATTAATTTAGCCTGACAAAGATAATCCGCCACTTTCTCGGTGTAGCCCACGAAGTGAATGTTTTTCAGACCTTCATTTTGCACCTGCTGCTCTAGTGCCGCGCGCTCGGGCCCATCACCGATAATGTAGAGGTGGGCATCTAAATTTTTCCAGGCGTCTAAAACGAAATCCAAACCTTTAATTTTGACTAGGCGGCCAATGGTCACAATGGCGGGTTGTTGAAGAGGCGTCAGAGGTTCAGAGGGTTGTAAAGGTTGAGTGCCATTTTCAACCACATGCCAATTGATGCTTGGCTCTGATTCCGCCACCTTATGGCTCACTGCAATACACGCGTCGAAACGGCGCAAATAAAATGCGCTGGGATTGGTGGTGTTGTGGCGAGTAACTACCCATTTAGATTCTTTATAGAATGGTTTTAGTAGCGCCATGATGCTGGCGGCTTTACCCGCATGGGCGTGAATAATATCGGGCTTTAAGTCTACCAAAATACGTTTTAGTTGAGAGGCCAGAGTAAAACTTAGTCGCCCTTTACGCGCATCCAGCGCGACAAAATTAATGGCAGGGTCGAGTCGTTCACGATATCGAGGGTCGGCTAGCACACTCACACGACAGGTTTTCAACAGAGTGTTGGCCATTTCAACTACGTGTTTTTCCAGTCCGCCGTCTCCGCGGCTGAGCATGAGTAAACAGATGTGAGGATTTTGGGCGTTAATACGATCTCTCCTAAAATTTAGAATCTAAATCTGACTTCAGCTGTTTAGTGAACGTCGCGATTTTTTGGGTCGATGAAACCGTGAATGCCCCAAGAGCCGCCGGCTTCTTTCTCGGCGAGAAGAGACTTGATTCGCGCCTGCATATTGGCGATTTTCCGGCCCGCCTTACGCTGTGCCAAAGATTTAAAAATCTTCACCAAGGGGATCATGTCTGACCACCCCAAGCCATCGATGACAATAAGGCTACACTGTTTATCTGCTCGCTGTTCAACCACAATGTTATGGAGGAGCAAATCTCGACTGGGTACCGCCAGTGCCTGCCAGTGCTCACAAAAGTGATCGATGCTCTGTTGAATTTCTGGTGTTAATCCCTGTTCCCACAAATATTGTAGAAGAGTCACGGAAATTTTCCCGTCGGCATCAGTTACCAAGCGGGTAATGATGCCCGGCCCCATATCGGTGTCTACCATGCCGTGGCTGCGAGGAATCATGCTGAGCACCTCATCGCCTAGGCGACCATGAATGCTGCTTAATACATCGTGCTCAATTTGGCTGTCATCGAAACGGCTGAGCGGCTTAAGGTTTTTCGGGAAACCTTTTCGCTGACGTTTTTCGGCGGGAGAAAAATTTGGGCGCGCCACTTTAATACACAAGTTCTTGTGTTCAGGATGAACAAAACAAAGTCGATTACCGCCATTGGCAAAGGGCTTGAGATTGGCGAGCTGGATAGTGGTCATGTGTTTTGCTTAAACCCGAGAGCTGTAATAGTGGTGGGCATTATCGCTAAAGCGAGAAACCCCTGCAAGCGAGTGACACTCATAAGGCGAGTAGGGCTTTGGCAACAGCATCGGCTTCTTGCAAAGGCGCTTTGGCCGGGGGTAAACGGCCTTGTTGGCGCAGCTCGTCTACTGTTGCAAGTACCTCACTCTGCAGTAAAGCTTTTACGCCTCGGGTAATTCTATTCTCTTGCTTGACGGGAACTCGCAATAGGCCAACCTGGGCTCCGGAGCTGAGGCTTTCATACACCATCGACACGCTGTCTTCACTCACCCAGGCCTGGGAGCACAGTGCCAACTGGGCAGGTAACCACTCTGAATCAGTCTTTGAGGCTGGCACAAATTGGCAAAGTTCATTTTCCAGTTTCTGTAATTGAGTCTCGAAACTTTGTGGTGTACGCCTGGAGCTTGTAATGAGCCACTGCGTGTTGCCCGGGGATAAAGTTTGCAGTTCGCGCAACTGCGCCAACATATCGTCATTGCTCCATTCGTAGTGCTTTGAAGGGCCGCCAACCATTACAAGGGCATTTGCGAGCTTGTCAGGGCTCAATTCTGAGCGAGTATTGGGGGAGATTTTATTTAGCACTCCCTGGGTTTGAATTACGTTACGGGCCGAATACTCACCGTCGTGTAGGGGCACAACACAGAGGTCGAACCAAGACATAGGCAGTGATGGACGCATTAGCACCACTAACTTTGCCCGACAGAGCCAGCGCAATCTCAGGCTTAGCCAATGGGTGCGATGGCCGCAGCACAGTATAAAATCGGGTTTTGCCTGCCCTTCGAGTAGGTTTTTGGCCCGCCATAATTGCTGAGAGCGCTCGGCTCTTGTACTGCCCACCTCAATCCATCGAAGTTCAAGACCCTGAGTGCAGGCCAGAGCTCTACTCAGAGCATTCGCTAAGCCTTGCAGTTGGTTGCGGTGGCCGGGTTTGTTGTCGGTCACCGCCCAAAGGGTAGGTAATTGTTTGTCTGTGGCAGGCATATGGGTGGTTTTCCTCGATTTCTGGGAAGTTTACGTGAAACTAGACCGCCTTACCCCCTAATTGCCTGATATTATAAGGGCCTTTTGTGAATAGTGCGGAAACCCTTCATGAGCGAACAACCCTCTCAGCCAAACTCTCAGCCAAAATTGGCGAGTGAACTTCAGGGCAATGATGCGAGCCCTTCGGCGAGTAGTATTGTTGTCTACAAGCGTTTGCTGGCTTATGTTCGAGCACACTGGCTCAGCTTTTTGGTGGGCACGCTCGGTTTCGCCGTTTTTGCCGCATCGCAGCCTGCCCTTGCGCAAGTTATGGAATACTTGATCAACGCCATAGAAACCAATGAGCCCTCAGAGCGCTACCGTATTCCACTGGCCATAGTGTTGATATACATAGTACGCGGCATAGGTTCTTTTGTGGGTAACTACTGTATGGCTCGAGTTTCATTGGGCATAGTGCACACCCTTCGGGTGGAATTGTTCAATAGCTTAACCTCAATGCCCAGCAGTTACTTTGACGCGCAGGGTTCTGGTCATCTCATCTCGCGTATTACCTTCAACGTCAACCAAGTGACCGTGGCAGCAACAGACGCCCTGAAAGTATTAATTCGCGAAGGCCTAACCGTCATTGGTCTACTCGCGTTTCTGTTTTATAAAGACTGGCGCCTCACCATGGTATTTTTGCTTATAGCGCCCTTAATTGGCATCTTGGTAGTGTTTGTGGGCAAGCGTTTACGCAAGCTGGCATCAAGAATTCAAGTCACCATGGGCAACGTGACCCAAGTGTGTAGCGAAATGATCAACGGCTATAAAGTAATGCGCAACTTTGGTGGTGAGCGCTACGAGCGCGAGCGTTTTCAACAGGCTAGCGACATGAATACCCTGCAAAACATGAAATTGGCCACAACCGTTGCCGCCAACACACCCACTTTGCAATTTATTGTCGCCGCCGCCTTGGGCGTTTTGGTCTACCTAGCAATGACCTTCATGGACACCACCAACCCCGGGGCCTTTGTCACCTACATAACAGCAGCAGGGCTCATTCCCAAACCGCTTCGCCAGCTCAGCGGCATCGTCGGGAAAATACAGAAAGGCGTCGCCGCCGCCGACAGTATTTTTGAGCAGCTAGACGCCCCGTCAGAACAAGACACTGGCACCTACACCTCTGATCGAGTTCAGGGTCGAGTGAATATTCGCCAAGTATCTTATGCCTATGCGGGTGCTGGGAAAAATGTTTTGAATGACATTAATCTCAACATAGAGCCAGGAGAAACGGTAGCGTTAGTGGGGCGATCGGGCAGTGGTAAATCTACCTTGGCGAGCTTGATTGCCCGCACCTACAGATTACAAGACGGAGAAATACAGCTAGATGGCCACTCCATCAGCGATTATCGATTGGACAATCTGCGCGCTCAATTTGCCTTAGTTGACCAAAACGTAACCCTGTTCAACGACACAGTAGCGCGCAACATTGCCTATGGCACTTTGCAGAATTGTTCAGAGCAAGATATACGTAGTGCGGCAGAAGCGGCTCATGCTTGGGAGTTTATACAAGCCCTGCCCGAAGGTCTGAACACCGTACTGGACGAAGACGGCCGCAGCTTGTCAGGCGGGCAGCGACAGCGCTTGGCCATAGCCCGCGCCTTGCTAAAAGACGCGCCGGTATTGATCTTGGATGAAGCCACCTCGGCCCTAGACGCCGAGAGTGAACAACACATTCAAGAAGCCATGGACGAAGTTATGAAAGAGCGCACCACCCTCGTCATAGCGCACAGGCTTGCCACCATAGAAAAAGCCGACAAAATTGTTGTGATGGAAGACGGTTGCATTGTTGAGCAGGGCGACCATCAAAGTTTGCTGGCCAAAGCGGGCGTTTACGCACGTCTGCATGCATTGCAATTTAGGGACGCCTAACACCTATGCGCGTGTTTTACAGCTCCCTATTTTACCTACTGCTGCCCATCGTCGTATTGCGCCTGTATTGGCGCGGTCGCAAGGCGCCCGCCTATCGATTGCGCTGGGCAGAACGCTTCGGCTTTGTCGCCCGTGACTTGTCTTCCGCAGCCACACTTCCCGTTATTTGGCTTCATGCCGTATCCGTGGGTGAGACCGTTGCAGCCTTGCCCCTAATAGAACAATTATTGCAGCGCTACCCAAACCATCGCCTGCTCATAAGCACCAGCACCCCCACCGGTTCAGCCCAAGTCAAAAAAAGCTTAGGCGATAGTGTCTGGCACAGCTATGCACCCTACGACCTTCCCGACAGCGTCTATCGTTTTCTCAATCGCGTTCGCCCCGAAATAATGATAATCATGGAAACCGAATTGTGGCCCAACACCATTGCCGCTTGCGCAAAAAGAAATATTCCCGTGGTACTAGCCAACGCCCGTCTCTCCGAAAAATCCGCCAAAGGCTATAGGCGACTCCGGCGAATCAGCCAAGAAATGCTACAAAACCTCTCCTACCTAGCAGGCCAGCACGAAGACGACCAAGCACGCTTTATCGCCCTAGGTTTACCCGCCGAGCGCAGCCAAGTCACCGGTAACATAAAATTCGACCTCACTCGCAGCAATGAACTACTCAGCACAGCTGCAAGCTTAAAGGCACAATGGAGTTGTCTAGGTGAGCGGATCGTTTTTCTAGCTGCCAGCACACATCGCGGCGAGGACGAACAAATACTGACCGCCTTTGCTGCTGTACGCAAAGCCTGTCCACGACTGTTACTCGTATTAGTTCCGCGTCACCCTGAACGCTTTGAAGAAGTATTAAACCTAAGCCGCCGTCAATTCTCACAAGTCAGTTGTCGCAGCCTAAAAGAAGACACCAACCCAGCTAATACCCCCGAGCAAGCCATTGTCGTTGCTGACACCATGGGTGAAATGATGTCCTTACTTGGTGCCAGCGACATAGTCTTTGTGGGTGGTAGCCTAGTGTCCAGCGGCGGTCACAACATGATAGAGCCCGCACATTGGGGCTTGCCTATTTTATCCGGGCCCAGCCTTTACAACTTTGCCGAAGCCTCACGCCTATTACAGCAGGCCGATGCAATGAAAATTATCTCCGATCAAGAATCCTTTGCGCAAAACCTCAGCAAATTATGTTTAGAGCCCGGGACTCGACTGGCCATGGGAAAGCGTGCAATGTCAGTGGCAGAGAGTAACAGAGGAGCACTGGACAAACTGCTAGCGATTATAGATAAAGTAATTCGTTAAAATAATTGCTGACTGGGCTGACTGGGCTGACTGGGCTGACTGGGCTGACTGGGCTGACTGGGCTGACTGGGCTGACTGGATTTACTTTGTTTGTTCTTGTTCTTGTTCTTGTTCTTGTTCTTGTTCTTTTTCTAATTAAGTGTGTAGGGGTAGAGGGTTGAGAGGGTTGAGAGGGCTGTAGGGTTCGAGGCCATTCAGGGCGCGTGTTAAGTTTTTAAAGTTGTCTGGCGTCTTTTGAGGGAGCCTTGTTTGAGTCCCAAAATTTACGGAGTAAATTCCGATAGCCGTAGGCTACCCGGAGGGTGGCCTCGCGCGTTAGCGTGAGGGCATCGGTTTTCCGCGGAGCGGAAAATGGTCGAGTTGCGACCGTGCCAGGCGGCTTTAAAAACTTGCGCCCGGCCTCGAGCCCTGCGGCCCTCTCGGGCCTCGGGTTCACCGCAACCCTATCAACGAACGACTACTCATAACTACTACGCAAAACCTGCTTCCCACCATCCAACCACTGCGTCAACTGATGAATATCCTCAGGCGTTAAATTACCCGCCACCTCCTTCAGCTTCAGCATACTGATCACATAATCATATCGAGCATTATCATAATTGCGTTGAGCCTCATACACCGACCGTTGCGAAATCAGCACATCCACCAAATTGCGAGTGCCCACCTCATAGCCAGCTTGAGTTGCCTCCAGAGCACTACGAGTAGAAACCGTAGTTTGCTTGCGCGCCTTCACCTGAGCCACATCCGTAGATACCGTCAAATGCAGCGAGCGTGCTGCTTGAATGATATCGCGCTGAGTTTTGTTATAAACCTCTTGGCTTTGCATATGTTGCTGATAGGCTTGACGACGTTGAGCAGAAGTGCGACCGCCAGAATAAAGAGGTACCGATAAAGTCAGCCCCACATACTCATTATCAGTACTAGTATCAAAACTCGAACCAAAATTCACCCCGTCCTCATCACTCTCCTGATAGCGAGCAGAAGCCGTTAAGGTAGGGTAATGCCCCGCCTTCTTAGCTCGAGCATTCTGGCGAGCAGATTCCGCCGCCAGCTTAGCCGTTTTCAAACCGTAGTTATTTTGCAGCGCGAACTCAACCCACTCATGACGAGCTGCGGGTTCCGGAGATACCACAGGAAACTCGTCCAGAATTGGCGCAATAGCATTGTGTGACTGCCCAGTTAGCACCTCAAGTGCCTCATAGCTAATGCCCAAATTACCCTGAGCGCCCAACTTAGTGGCGACCGCGCCATCATAAGCCGCTTGGGCTTCATGCACATCTGTGATCGCCGTCAAACCCACATCAAAGCGCTGACGGGTTTGCTCCAGTTGATGGGACAAGGCCTTTTCTTCTGCCGTAGCCGTTTCCAGATTATCAATAGCGCGCAGAGCATTAAAATAGGCCTCTGCCACTCGCACAATCAAATCTTGTTGATCTGCACTGTACTGAGCTTCTGCTTGCTTGCTTTGTGCCTTACCCTGCTGATAGCCGAACCAAGCCGACATATCAAACAGTGGCTGGCTCAAACTGACCGTCCAACCTGTTTGTTCAGTGTCGCTACTGGATGAGCTGAGACTGACCACATCCAAGTTATTCGTGCGGTCTGAGGTGTTCGACGTATAGTCAACAGAAGCATTAATTTGCGGCAGTAGTCCGGACAGGCCTAAAGCATAAGCTTCCTTGCTGGCCAAATACGCCGCGTGGTCAGCTTTTAATTGGTGGTCATTTTCAAGCGCCAAATTATACACTTCGGCCAAAGTTTCCGCTTGTAGAGTACTGGAAAAACCCGCAGCAATAGTGAGTGAAAGTGCCCATGGAAGGGTAAGTTTACGTGGCAGTGACATATCCTGGTCCTGTGTTCTTTTGCAATACTGTCCATTGCAATCAGTGATGATGGCGTACTTTAGAAAAACGACGTGCACTCAAGGCGCGCGCACATTGTATCTGTTTAGCCCTAACTTGCTAACTGTTGCTAGCTAACGCTTATTTGCAAGATCATGGAAGCCCCAAACAGCTGAAACCGCTTGAGCTCAAGGTGAAGTGAGTATATCAGCAAAATTTCTAAGGCCGGAGTGGCCTTAGACTAAGAATTGTAAAGAAATCTAACGCTAAGCAATGGCGTCTACAATTGCCTGTTCAGGACCGTTGGCAATGTCTTGAAAGGCTTGAATAGCCTCACTTGAGCCACCGTTGTTTGCAGCACTGGGTGTATTGCCACTCTCAGGCTCAGGCTGGGCACTGGGTTCTGCGGCTTGAGTGGGTGAGGTTTGAGCTACAAATGAAGAGGCTTGTAGGCTTTGAGCTTCAGCTGAAATACTGACAGAGTCGACACTTGGTGCGGCTGGAGTAATAGCAGGCGCTGGCGCTGCAGGGGCCGTCTCGGGCTGAATTGGCGCTGACTCGGTGGGGAGTATTTGCTTGATGGCGCCCGAAGGGTCGGGAGCTGAAGGTAAAATTTCCATAATATGAGTCCTCTGTGGCTAGCTAGTATAGCTGTAAAAATGATGTTTTTTTAATCACTAGGCGCTATTTTCTAGACGGAGTGCTCATAAACGACACAAATTGTGGTTACTTAGGCTATAACGCCCATCCTAACTATCAGGTCTATTGCGGCTGCGCTACTGCAGTGGGCGTAGGCCGTAACATGTGTTGGTACTAAGTAATGAATTTCCGTCAAAGAGACAACCAAACCGGTGCGTATTACCCGTCTAGTTCTGGTATTTCGCCATTACATTCGCGACACTAGAACCCTTCCTTTCATCTCTCTGGTTTAACTATGTTGCTCACTCAATGGCGAAGCGCGCTCATACCCTGCTTGTTCGCTGCACTTTGTTCATTTTTAAGCCTGTCTGGAAATGCTTCTTTTGAGAAAGACCCCAACTATTTGGGCAGTAAGGTTTGTGCCGGCTGCCATGAGGAGCAGCATAAGCTTTGGAAGGGCTCTCATCACGACTGGGCAATGAAACCTAGTAATGAACAGTCTGTGTTAGGTGATTTCAATAACGTGATCTTCGAACATTACGGTGAGAAAACGGAATTCTTTCGCCGAGACGATCAATATTTTGTTAAAACTTTAAACTCAGCAGGAGACATGGAAACGTTTAAGGTGGCCTATACCTTTGGTTTCTATCCTCTTCAGCAATACTTGATTCCTTTTCCTGATGGGCGCCTGCAAGCGCTGTCTGTAGCCTGGGACAGCCGGCCGCTGAGTGAAGGCGGGCAGCGCTGGTTTCATCTATACCCTGATGAAGCTATTCCGGCTGATGATGTGCTGCACTGGACGGGCCCCTATTTTACTTGGAATACTCGCTGCGCGGATTGCCATTCAACAAATTTAAAACGCAATTACAAAGCCAGTGATAACAGCTTTAGTAGTACATGGTCTGAAGTGAATGTGGGCTGTGAAGCTTGTCATGGCCCAGGGCGAAAGCACGTTGAGCAAGCGCGAAAACAGGGGGGCTCCGTGCCTGGAGGGCTCAATGCTGTCAGCGCGGTGGGGCAGTGGCTGCACTCTCAAGATGCGGATACGGCGAAAATTTTTCCTCCTTTGCAAGGCTCATCTCCGACATCGGCGAAGGAGCAGCTTGCAATGTGCGGTTCCTGCCATTCTCGTCGAACGGTGATTGGGGATTTCAATAAACCCGGAGACTTTCACGACCAACACCACATGCAGTTGCTTGATCCTGGGCTCTATCACGCCGATGGGCAAATTCAAGATGAAGTGTATGTGCTGGGTTCGTTCCTGCAGAGCAAAATGTATCACCAGGGTGTTGTGTGTTCCAACTGTCATGAGCCCCACAGTTTACGTTTGCGGGCGGAGGGTAATGGTGTGTGCGCACAATGCCATAAACCCCAAGTGTTTGACCGCGAGGAACACCACCACCACCCTGAAGGCACTGGTAGCCAGTGTGTCAATTGTCACATGCCAGAAACCACTTATATGGTGGTGGACCCTCGGCGTGACCACAGTATTCGAGTGCCCCGGCCCGACTTGAGTGACGTTACGGGCGCGCCTAATGCTTGTATTCAATGTCATGACCAGCAAGATAATCAATGGGCGGCCAATGCCTTGGTCGCTTGGCTTGAGCCCAGTGGAAAGATGCTGCCCAGCCATTACGGAGAGGCGTTTGCGGCGGCGAGAAAGGGAGAATCAGGCAGCGATATTGGCTTGATGCGGCTGATTATGAATTCGGCATACCCCGAACTGGTGAGAGCCAGTGCCCTCTCCCAGTTGCCACTTTCGGCTGAGGCTGTGTTGGCGGCACAAACCCAATTGCGTGACAGCTCCCCACTGTTGAGGCGTGCAGCAATAAACCTGCTCGAATCATTGCCGATGAATCAGCGAGTGGAGGACGTGTTCCCCTTGCTGGATGACCCTGTTTTGGGTGTGCGAACTGAGGCCGCTAGAGTGTTGGCAGGCGCTGAGTCTCTGACGCCTGCCCAGCGTACAATCTTAGAAGGGACTATTGCTGAATACCGAGCTGTTCTGATGCAGTATGAGGGCACCGCAAGTGGGCAACTCAATCTTGGCGGCTTGGCGCTAACTCTGGGGCAGAGCGAGGAGGCCGAAAGGGCCTATAAGCGGGCGCTGGTATTAGACCGGCACTCACTGGGCGCGCGTTTGAATTTGGCTGATTTGTACCGCAGTCAGAAAAAAGATGCGGTCGGAGAAGCGCTGTTGAGGGAGGCAATTGATGTGCTGCCGGAGGCGGCTGAGCCTTGGCACGCCTTAGGTTTGTTGTTGGTGCGTGAGAAACGTTATGAAGAGGCGCTGAAGGCGCTGAAAAAGGCAGTAAACTTGGCCCCGGACAACATGCGCTATACCTATATCTATGGTGTGGCGGCAAATTCCTTAGGCAATAGTGTCAATGCTGTGGTCGCGTTGGAGCGGGTTGTTCAGCGAGAACCGCGCAATATTGATGCGCTCACTAGTTTAGTGGATATTTATTATCGCCAGGGCGAGGGCACAAAGGCGCTGAAGCATGGGGAGGTTCTGCTGCAACTGACACCCGACAACAGGTCGTTGCAGCAGCTGGTGGACTATTTGCGTAACAGTGGGCGCCAGTGAAATACGCCTAGCAACAATACCCAGACAAAATCTATGGGTGTGGCGCGGCCAATCAGTTTCAAACCTTTGTACATCACTGCGAACTCAATGGTGTGTATCAAGATCAAAATCAGGCCCACATTCATGATGTTTGAGCTCCATGAGCCGCCAATGGGGGTGATAATGTTGACGGTAAATACGACCCAAAATGCTAGGATCAAATAGCGGTTGACGGTGTTAAACATTTTCATCGATGAGGCCTCTTATTATTGTTGCTGCTCTCTGGGAATAATTGAGCAGTGAGTATGCAGGGATTTTAAGCACTGTGCTTGACTTGGTGCGCCAGTGGCTGACGGTTTTATTCGCGGCATTTGATGTTATGCTTCGATCTACACGAAAAACGCGGCCCCCTTGGCCGGGTTGGCGAGGAGACTATGAAGCCGCGTTACAAAGTTGATTTACCGGGTCAGTTGGCGCTTTGCGAAGCCAATTTTTTGCGTCTGATGAAGTTACTCCCTGAGTTACGCAGTCACGATGAGCGTGAATTTGCCTTGCCCATGCACAAGCACGATGGCAAAGCAGGCCTGCGGGTGTTAATTACCGTAGAAGATCGCGCGCCCTATACAACCACGATACTCGTGTCTCACCCAGAAGCTAAAGCCTTGGAAAATATTGCTGGCCTGTCTCATCAAGCGCTTATGATGCCAGACTTGCGCGTTCGGCTTTACCACGATGCTTCTATGGCAGAGGTGTTGAGTTGGCAGCAACACCGCGGTATTAGGCCTCGCTACGATTATCCCAATGACCAGATGTATCAGCGCGATGAAAAAGCGCAACTCAACAAATTTCTCGGCGAATGGCTCAGCTACTGCTTAGAGCAGGGCCGTTCGTTGCAAAGCCCCATTAGCCTAGTAGGCTAGGAGAGGCTTAGTTGCCTATGGAACGCTCGTGAACGCGCAAACGCAAGATCCCACTCAAATTATCAAATTGCTACACATTACCGATCCCCATTTGGGTGGGGCGCCGGGTGAGCGTTTGATGGGCCTAAATACGGACGAGAGTTTGCAAGATGTGCTGCAGTTAATGCAGCCAATGATGGGGCAAGCTCATCATATTGTGGCGACAGGTGATATTAGTGGTGGCGGCGATGCGAGCAGCTATCAGCGCTTTTTGGATACGCTTGGCCAATACACGTCACTGCCGATCAGTTGGCTGCCAGGTAATCATGACAGTGCTGTGGCAATGGCAGCGGTTAGTGCTCAGGCGCGAGCACCTCTTGTTGAGCTTGGCAACTGGCTGTTGGTCCTGCTCAATACCGGTGATCCTGGCAATATTCCAGGTTATCTTGCCCCGGGTGAATTAGCGATATTGGAACGATCGCTTAAGCAGCACTCAGATCGACCAACATTGGTGTTTTTGCACCATCATCCCATACCTTTGGGTAGTGAGTGGCTGGACAGTACAATGCTTCGCAATGCCGATGCGCTGTTTGCCATATTGAGTCAGCACGATCAGGTTAAGGCTTTGAGTTGGGGGCATGTGCATCAAGAATATAGAGGCGAGCGGGAGGGTATTATGCTGTTTGCAACACCCTCCACGTGCATTCAATTTGCACCGGGTGAGGCCGATTTCACTTTAGACCACAAAATGCCCGGTTTCCGCTGGTATCATTTGCACCCAGATGGGCACATCGAAACCAATGTGCAGCGGGTAGCGAATAAATTTTATGGTATTGATTTCAGTTCTGGAGGCTATTAAGCCGGTGCAAATACGGTTAATCTCCCCTCTCACACCACTAAATTTTTGACTCTGTTGTTTCGGATACCCAAGTTTAATGCCAGCACTGATTTATATTCACGGTTTTCTCAGTTCACCCTTGTCACACAAAGCACAGCAAGTGGGCGAATTCTTAGGGAAATCACACCCAAATATCACCTATCATTGCCCGATGTTAAGTGCTTATCCCGATGAGGTGCAGAATAGCCTAGAGCAATTGGTGGAGTCGTTATTACCTGGCTCTGTCTATTTAATGGGCAGTTCAATGGGCGGGTTTTGGGCGACTTATCTAGCTGAGAAATACGATTTACCCGCCGTATTGATTAACCCAGCTGTAAAGCCCACTTCTTTAATGCCAAAATATATAGGGCTTCTGTTAAAAAATTACCATACAGAAGATACCTATACTTTGGGTTCGAGAGATATTGAAACCCTAGCGAAAATAGAGGCCCACACCCCCCAACGCCTCAATAATTATTGGCTGCTGAGCCAAACCGGCGACGAGACTCTAGACTATCAACAAGGAGTGGATTACTACCGGGGCTGTCGACAAACCATTGAAGAGGGAGGCGATCATGGTTTTGAGCGGTTTGAGCGTTTTATTCCCGCCGCCTTAGAATTTTGCGAAACTTACGACCAAGAATTGTCCACTAATAAGACACTATAGAGATTATGGCTAACTATACAGCAGAAGATATTGAAGTACTGACGGGCCTAGATCCGGTGAAAAAGCGTCCCGGTATGTATACCGAAACTACGCGGCCCAATCACTTAGCGCAGGAAATCATTGATAACAGTGTGGACGAAGCACTGGCGGGTCATGCCAAAAATATCGATGTTGTGTTGCACAAAGATCAATCGATAACCGTGACGGACGATGGTCGCGGTATGCCCGTTGATATTCACCCAGAGCAAGGTTTGCCGGGTGTCGAAGTGATTTTGTCGACACTGCACGCCGGCGGTAAATTCAACAATAACAACTACCAATTCTCCGGCGGCTTACACGGTGTGGGTGTTTCCGTTGTGAATGCATTGTCGCAGATGCTGGAAGTGACCATTCGCCGCGATGGCAACGTCTATCGAATTGGTTTTCAGGATGGTGACAAGGTTTCAGATTTGGAAATTGTCGATACTTGTGGCAAACGTAACACAGGTACTAGTGCGCGCTTCTTACCGAATCCAAAATACTTCGACACGCCCAAATTTTCGGTGTCACGCTTGCGTCACGTTTTACGAGCGAAGGCCGTTTTATGCCCCGGACTTACCATTACCTTCAAAGAAGAAGCTACTGGCGAAAAAGACGAATGGCTTTATGAAGACGGCTTACTCGACTACCTTACCGGCGCCACAAAAGGTTGGGAAACCCTTCCCGCGGAACCGTTTATAGGCACCTTTACGGGAGAGAGCGAGGCGGCCGATTGGGCCGTGCAGTGGTTGCCCGAGGGCGGTGAACTCACTCAGGAAAGCTACGTAAATTTAATTCCAACGGCGCAAGGTGGTACACACGTAAACGGTTTGCGTACCGGTTTGTTAGAGGCTATGCGAGAGTACTGCGAATTCCGAAGTTTGTTGCCACGCGGTGTTAAGTTGGCCCCAGACGATATTTGGAACAACTGTTGTTACGTTCTATCTTCTAAATTAGGTGACCCGCAATTTTCCGGACAAACCAAAGAGCGGCTATCTTCTCGAGAGGCCGCCGCCTTTGTTTCAGGTATTGCCAAAGACGCTTTCAGCTTATGGTTGAATCAACACACGGAAGACGGCGATAAGCTGGCTGAATTTTGTATCAGTAATGCCCATAAACGTGTTCGCTCGAGTAAAAAAGTGGCTCGGAAAAAAGTCACTCAGGGGCCTGCATTACCCGGAAAATTAGCCGATTGTTCTTCCGCAGAACCCGAGCGTGGTGAGTTATTTTTAGTGGAGGGTGACTCGGCGGGTGGTTCAGCCAAGCAAGCTCGAGACCGGGTATATCAGGCCATCATGCCCTTGCGTGGTAAAATCTTGAATACTTGGGAGGTGGACGTTAGTGAAATTTTCTCCAACCAGGAAGTGCACGATATTTCCATCGCCCTAGGCATTGACCCAGTGTCAGATGACTTGGGAAATTTGCGCTATCACAAAATTTGTATTCTCGCGGATGCCGATTCCGACGGTTTGCATATTGCGACTTTATTGTGCGCATTGTTTGTTCGCCATTTCCGAGCTTTGGTCGCGGCGGGCCATGTGTATGTGGCAATGCCACCTCTCTACCGCATCGACATTGGTAAAGACGTTTATTACGCCTTGGACGAAAGTGAAAAGCAGGGTGTGCTGGATCGTATTAAGGCGGAAAAGAAACGCGGCAAAGTAAATGTTCAGCGCTTTAAAGGTTTGGGGGAAATGAACCCGCTGCAACTGCGTGAAACGACTATGGACCCAGATACACGGCGCTTAGTACAACTCACTTTACAGGACGGTGACGACACCAATGAAATGTTAGATATGTTGCTAGCGAAAAAACGCGCTGCCGACCGTAAGAATTGGTTGGAAGAAAAGGGTGACCTGGCTCAGGTTTAAATGTTCAACGTCGATATTAGAAAATTTAATTGTACTTGGTAGACAAAAAGGGAATAGGTATGAGAACAATCACTAAAGTATTGGCCGCATCATTTGCTTTGGCCTTGACATCGGCCTTGCCTGCGGTGGCTGACGGGGAGCATCACGCTCCGGCCCCAAAGTTCAGTGCAAAAAAAGTGACCGATCAGATCACTTTTTTACAAGGTAAGGGCGGCAACCTAGCGCTACTATCCGGAGATGATGGATTGCTATTGGTCGATGATGATTACAAAGAGATGTCAAAAGCTCTGAAAGCTGAAATTAACCAGCGTGGTGGTTTGGACAAGCTTACCTATATTATTAACACTCACTGGCATGGGGATCATACGCAAGGCAATCTTGCGCTGGGAGAGCACGCGAATATTGTTGCCCATGATAATGTGCGTGTTCGTTTGTTGAGTGATGGTGAAGTGAAATTGTTCAACATGAAGACCAAAGCTTACCCAAAAGCTGCGTTGCCCTCGCTGACCTACGATAAGGAAATGAGTTTACATATCAATAATGAAGAGGTTCGTTTGGTTCACTTTGCAAATGGCCATACCGACGGCGATTCAGTGGTGTTTTTCAAGAATGCCAATGTAGTGCACATGGGTGACCACTTTTTTAACGGAATTTTCCCTTTTGTAGATACCGGTTCCGGCGGGAATGTGGTGAGCTACGCAAAAAATGTCAAAGCTATTCTGGCGATGATTGACGACACTACTCAAGTTCTACCGGGTCATGGTGCTTTGTCAAACAAGCAAGAATTGGAAAAATTCCATGCTATGTTAGTGGGTACCACAGCAGAAGTTAAAGCTATGAAAGACAAAGGTTTGAGTCTTGAAGAAATTCAAAAGACGGGCTTGAGCGCTCAATGGCAAGCCTGGACTAAAGGGTTCCTGAGCAGTGAAGTCTGGATAAAAATAATTTTTACCAGTCTCTAACTTTGGAAGAGTAAACACCGCCTCGCCTTGTTGGTTTAGGCTGCTGGAACGAATATGAATGTTCTGTTGCTAACCCACGAGCGCGAGCTGGGGAAAAAAACCAATACGGGTGATTTGGTTCTGTCCTGCTTTTCTTCATCGATTAGCAGTGAGAGCAACGCGCCTACCCGCGCTCAGAGAATTCTGTGGCAGCGTACCGAGCCCAGCGAGTACTTGCTGGCAAAAATAGCTCAAAATGAAGTGGCCTTACTTTATCCCGCAGGTGAGGGCGAGAGCGTGGAAAGTGTCGAAAATTTTGAAACTTTCCTAGTGCTGGATAGTACCTGGCAAGAATCCAGAAAAATCATCAATAAAAGCCCCTACCTTAAAGCGATACCAAAAGTTTCACTGAATACTGAGCGTGCGTCAAATTTCCAACGAAGAAAAAATCAAGTCCTAGGAGGTTTGTGCACGGCGGAGTGCGTGCTTGAATTGTTGAAGCTTAAAGGTAGAATTGAACTCGCAGAGCGTTTGGAAAGGGAATACGAACATTTTAACTCGAGCCAATAATCAATAGGGAGCCTATCTATGCCAGCGCCGGTTGTTTTGCCTAAGTTTTTGATTTTGTTGATCTCGGTGCTACAAGGTGTTCTTTTGCTGGCTCTCTACCTTTCAATAGATGCCAGGGCGTGGCCAAGCCAGTCGCCCGTTTGGGCTTACCCCCTATTCACCCTTGCAATTGCTATCCCCACTTTATTTCTACTCTCTCTCGAGCGTGGCAATGAACGTCAGCTGAGTCTGTACCTTGCCGGCTTCGCGCTCCTTCTGGCGCCCTTGGCTGCTTACACGGGTTTGCAGGCCGAACCAGTGGGGGTTTTCCCAAGCTATAACTTGATGTACCTATACGGCTTTAGCATTGCTTTGGCTTGCTTTAAGGCTTTGATGTATTTACAGCAGAGGGTCGAGCAAAGGCCTATGACGTATCAAGTGTTATTTACCTATTCCTGGCGTAATTTTTTAGTATTAGCCTTGGCGGCCGTATTTGTAATAGCGTTCTTTATTATTCTCAAAGTATGGGGCGGACTCTTTCAGCTCATCAATATTCAATTCTTTAACGATACCTTCCGCCAAGAATGGTTTTTGTTTCCAGTTTTATCTTTTGCCTTTGGCTTGGGCGTGGTCATATTCCGCGATCTTACTCATATTCTTGATAACATTACTCGCCTCTTACAGGGTCTAATAAAATTACTGTTGCCTCTGGTTTTACTCATTGCGGTAATTTTTGTAGCGGCGCTGCCAATCTCTGGCCTAGAACCACTTTGGGCAACCAAGAATGGCAGTGGTCTACTAATGTGGCTCAGTGCCATAGTTCTGTTTTTTAGTAACGCGGTTTACCAGGATGGCCGAGGTGATGCACCTTATCCTCCCTGGCTACATAAATTAATTTATCTATCTTTGGCTGTACTACCAATCTTAAGTGCTTTGAGTATCTACGGCTTAACATTGAGAATTAGTCAATACGGCTGGACAGTTGAACGGGCTTGGGCGGTATTGGTTTGTTTAGTGTTGAGCTTGTTTTCCGTAGGGTATATTTGGGGTGTAATACGGAAAAAATCCCGCTGGCAAGAAACCCTGGCGACCGTTAATGTCAATATGGGTTTGTGTATATTGATCTTGGCGCTGCTTGCAAACAGCCCTTTGCTAGATTTAAGAAAGATCTCCCTAGAGAGCCAGTTGTCTCGTTTGGAAACGGGTGAGCAAAATGTTGAAAATTTTGATTTCTTATACATTCATAGAAACCTCGCGAAGCCTGGACACTTAGCCTTAGAGTCAATGAAAAAAAATTGGGCAGTAACAGCGCCGGAGAAAGCAGAGCTTATGGAGCAAAAGCTGGCGGGATACAATAATAGGCGAATGATGAGCGGCGATAGGTTTTGGAAAAATCTTCAGCGTCGTCCAGATGATTTTGACCTTCCGGTAGAGCTTAGAAATTTTATCAGTAAAAACCAACACCTTCTGTTTATTGATAATCCAACGCTGATTAAAGCAGACCTTAATGGCGATGGAGAAGCCGAATATGCTTTGCTGGGCTTTCATTCCGGCGGGGGTATGCAAGCCGTATATTTCTTGAAAAAGTCGGGGCTGTGGCGCATCAAAAACTTGCAGGTAGGCAGCCATCTTGGTCGCGAGATCATTGACGAGAATAGCATAAGAAGTGGCGAAATTCGTTTGGAGAACCCTGAGTTTAAACATCTTTTTATTGGCAAGTTTAAATTTATACCTCGTTAACTATCAAGGAAAATAAGCCGCAATGAATGTACACGAGAAGTTAAATTATGTTGAATTTCCCGCATCTGATCTTGGAGCTACAAAAAGGTTTTTTGAAAAAGTCTTTTCCTGGACCTTTTTGGACTACGGTCCAGAATACACCGCCTTTACGGGCGAGGGCCTAGATGGCGGTTTTTTCCAATCGACCCTATCCTCAACAACAGAAGGCGGTGGCGCCTTATTGGTGTTTTACAGTCAAAATTTGGAGAATACCTTAGCGAGAGTAAAACAAGAGCAGGGCCAAATTACCAAGGCAATTTTTTCGTTTCCAGGTGGGCAACGCTTTCATTTCAAAGAGCCATCTGGGAATGAATTTGCGGTTTGGGCAGAATTGGATACTGTTGATAGTTAGGCACTCAATGGCAGTAGGTTTCTGGTATTCACGCCATTTTTACGTGTTTGGGCTAAGCTGTGAGTAGTGATACTTCGTCAATGAACGACTTACGAGTAAACGTACTATATGGAAAGTGAACAGAACACATTTATCGGTCGTTTTTTACAGCAAGAATCAGCGGGTGGTATTCTCTTAATATGCGCCGCTTTGCTGGCCATCGTATTGGCGAATTCACCTTTGAACGGCTATTACAATCTGCTGATAGACACTACTGTCGTGATCAAGATTGGCGCGTTAGGCTTAGACAAGCCATTGCTGTTGTGGGTGAATGATGGCTTGATGGCCGTTTTCTTTCTCTTGGTTGGTTTAGAGCTAAAGCGCGAATTAGTGGAAGGCGAACTTGCTGATAAGAAGAATATTATCCTCCCAGGCTTAGGAGCTGTTGGTGGCATGGTGATTCCAGCCGCCATCTATTTGTTTTTCAATTTGAGTGACCCTGTGGCGACACAGGGTTGGGCGATTCCGGCGGCCACAGACATCGCATTTGCACTGGGTATCCTTTCCTTGCTTGGGCCGAGAGTGCCCACCAGCCTGAAGATTTTTCTAACCTCTCTGGCAATATTTGACGATATTGGGGCCATTCTTATTATTGCCTTTTTCTACACCAGTAAAATATCTCTTACAGCGCTGGTAGTAGCGGCGAGTTGTACAGCAATGCTCTATTATTTTAATCGACGCGGTGTGATGGCGAAAAGTTTGTATGTCGCCGTAGGCACTATAATGTGGTTTTCCATGGTGAAATCGGGCGTTCATGCAACCTTGGCGGGGGTGGTGTTGGCGATGTTTATTCCCATTCGCGATCCCAAGAATCTTGAGAGCTCTCCTCTAAAATCCATGGAGCATGACCTGCACTCGCTAGTGGCCTTCTTCATTCTGCCAGTATTCGCCTTTTGTAATGCGGGAATTAATCTAAAGGGCGTAGGCATTGAGCAAGTGATGCACAGCGTGCCAGTAGGTATTGCTTTAGGTTTGTTTGTGGGTAAACAAGTAGGGATTTTTGGATTCTGTTATTTGGCAATTCGCATGGGTTTAACCACGTTGCCTAAAGGCATGACCTTTACTTCTCTGTATGGTACAGCGGCACTCTGCGGAATTGGTTTCACCATGAGTTTATTTGTGGGTTCTCTTGCCTTCGAGGAGACCGGTGTGAACTTAATGTTCGATGAGAGGCTGGGCATCATATTGGGTTCATTGACCTCGGGTGTGGTGGGTTATTTTGTTATTCGAGCCAGTTTGAAACCTGCGGACTAAGCCGGTGTTGTTACCCTTGTCGCCGCTATCTGCGGAAGAAAAAATATTTGTGATTGGTCTGCCGCGAACAGGCACAACCAGTGTTTGTGCGGCGCTGCTCGATATGGGCTTCAAAGTGGCACATACCGCGTTTACGCGGGAGGCGGTTGAGCAGGCACAGGTGATTGCCGATACCCCCGCTTTTAGTGAATTTCCACAGCTGCACGGGTTGTTTCCCAAAGCCAGATTTATTTATTTACAAAGAGACTTGAGGCTATGGCTGCCGTCGATTAAAACGCTGCTTGAAAAAATGTCACTGGCGAAAGAGGGAGGTAAAGGAATCATAAACCCTTTGTTAGAACGATGTTTCGAGCAGGTTTTTGGGTCTTTCGGCGTGGCTTGCCTTCAAGATGATCAGTACTTGGCCGCTTGTTATCAGCGCCACTTCGAGCTTGTGGATAATTATTTCTCAACACAAACCAATGCCTTACTGACCTTGGATGTAAGTGAAGCAGTTAGCCTGAGAAAACTGGCTGATTTTGTGTCAGTAGAACTCGCCGGTGACCTCGAGTTTCCTCGACTTAATATCAATGGGAAAATAACGGCTTGGAAAGATATAAAGCATCCAATGAAGATAGATTCGAATGCCGCGGGTGAATATCGACGGCGGTATTACTCTTATGATGTAATAGAAAAAAAACCAACTAAATAATGGGAGCTACAAAATGGCAATCTCCAAAACAATACTATT